>Ga0208487_1000188_pt1 | contig 15560 bp, 6 predicted proteins | sample LakMenEpi21Sep12_FD_150723 | JGI IMG/M metagenome (GOLD analysis project Ga0208487, IMG submission 150723) | Freshwater microbial communities from Lake Mendota, WI - 21SEP2012 deep hole epilimnion (SPAdes) | ecosystem: Environmental > Aquatic > Freshwater > Lake > Epilimnion/Euphotic zone ...
CGCAAGGGGTCGAGCATACCGATCAGTCCCAGGAATTCCAAGTTAGGCGGAAGCTCTGGAGAATCCGATGGTGCGACCTCCGACGACACGATTCCCTGAGCCAAGGCCAGCACTCGAAACCCTCGCTCGGCCATCGAGTTGGCCTCCTGGTCATAGCGTTCCAGACGCTCCGATCCATCTTGGGCCGCGCACATACCCAGCACTCGCTCTGGACTTCCTTTCACACAAACCAGCGTTTGATCCGATGCGCTGTGGAATGTGGCCGCGAAACGATGCTCAGGCTCGAACGGGATCTGATTGACCTGCGGATACTCACTGCTCAAACGCTCCCGCGTCGAACCGATCTTGATCCCAAGACTCAGGATCGCAATATCCACCGCGTCGCCTCGCCAAACCCAGGAACCATTCCGATGATGCAAGTCGGATTCGTTGCACAGCAACCCGGTTCGCACAAGCCGATCTAGCGATTCGCTGCTCCCGGACTCAAGCGAATCGCCACCCAGGAGCACCTGACCTTCTGGCTTGTAGCCTTGGCCTGTGACCTCCATGCGATTACCGTCGGGCAGGTAAATCTCACCGACCATCAATTCGTTGCACGTAAGTGTCCCGGTCTTGTCGACCGCAATCAAGGTACAACTCCCCAAGCCTTCGACGGCAGTCAAGCGACGGACGATCACCCCTCGTCGAGCCATGCGGCTCGTCGCGACGGCAAGCGAGATCGTCATCGCAACAGGTAGAGCTTCAGGAATCGCCGAGACAGCAAGCGCTACGGCAAAGAGAAACATCTCGCTGACCGTGTAATGACCGAACCAAACTCCGATGAACCCAAGCACTGCAGCAGCGATCAAAACCGCCAGAGCGATGAACCGAGTGAACGACTCCATTCGTACCAACAACGGTGCCTTGCCCTCAATGCCTCCAAGCACATCCAATGCGAGTTCCCCGATGCTGGTTTTCGTTCCCGTGGCGACGACTAGACCTTTGGCCCTTCCCCGAGTGACAATCGAGCCTGCATAAGCCATGTTGCGACGGTCCGCCAAGGGAATCGCTTCCTGACTTGTCCATTGTGCATCCTTAAGCACCGCGAGCGATTCACCGGTCAGAAGCGATTCATCGATTTCCAATCCCGTTGCGCTCATGAGTCGAACGTCGGCAGGAACCCGATTGCCCGATTCAAGCCAAACAACATCCCCAGGAACAATCTCTTGGGCATTGATCTCGACCACTTCGCCGTCGCGCAGCACCGCACTGCGTATCTGAAGGAACTTGCGCAACGCATGGCAACTCTGTTCGGCTCGCCATTCTTGATAACCACCGATCGTGGCATTGATTGCCAGAACCAAGACGATGAAGCCCGCATCCTTCATGTCACCAATCAAAAGGGAGACCCCAGCGGCCATCCCCAGGATGTAGATCAGTGGACTGCGAAATTGACTCAGCAGGATATTCCACCAAGGGCGCGGCGGACGCTCGGGCAAACGATTCGGTCCATAGCGAAGCAATCGAGCCGCCGCTTCGCCTTGCTCGAGCCCCTGCGACTTGGTCTCGAAGTCCGCGAGCAAAACCGGTAATTCCTGAGTGTGCCATGCGACCGGCTGCTGCGTTTTGGACATCGTCGTTGAGCCTTACCAAGTCAGTGGCGGATCGAAGTCAGCCCTGAATCCTAGCTCAGCGATGCCCCGGAGAATACCTCCGAAAACCGGATTGCAAACGAGTTTACAAACTACATTGCCCGATGGGCTTGAAGATCTTCCAAGTCCACAAATTCCAGAGTGGAAATGTGGGTCGCTTCGAGAACCACCTCCGGGGCCTTGCCTGCTTCGAGAGCTTCTTTCCATCGAAGCACGCACAAACACCATTGGTCACCGGGCTTGAGCCCCGGAAACTCATACTGCGGGACAGGAGTGGACAAATCGTTACCTCGACTGCGAGAGAACTTCAAAAAGTCCTCGGTCATCCGAGCGCAAACCAAGTGCATTCCGTGGTCGTCAACTCCTGTGCGGCAACAACCGTCCCGAAAAAAACCTGTCATCGGATCAAAAGAACACGGCTGCAATTCCGTCCCTAATACATTGCTCGCTCCAGCCATTGGGCTTGCCCCCCCTCGTTTACTATCGCACTGGTCAACACTCGCATCAACACTCGCACCGGTCAACGCTCGAGTTTCAAGTATAACCGGACGCCAAGAGCCGAATCTGTGCGACGGGAGAGAAATCGGGTTATACTGGTTCCCGATTCCGGTGGCCCTCGGCAATGTGCACGACGGCTTGGCACTCCCGAAACCCAATAAAGCGATGTCAGAAGAACAACCCCAAGAGCCTCTCGCCTGGACCCCAGAGCCTACCCAAGCGCGGACCAAACCCCCTGCCCCCTCGATCCTCCGACGCCTTTTGCCACCTGTCCTCGGTGGACTGACCTCGATCCCCATCGCGATCGGGATCCTCTGGTATGGCTTTGGCAAAGATATCGGCAATGCCGGTCCAACCATCGCTCGATACATTCCCTGGCTGGTTCCCGAGCACCTTCGCGGATCGGCTCGCTGGCGTTACAACCCGAAGACCGACAGCAAACAAAAACAGTTCGATGCACCAGCCAACCTCGATGCGGGCGAATTCGGTCGCATCGGTGGCAACAAGTAACCGACAGAAGCAAACGAAACCAAAAGGAACTCGTCCGATGCGAATAGCCCCGATCCATTCCCTTGCGTGCAACCCCACTGCTTTTAAGAAGCTTTTGCTCGCCGGAGTCGTTCTTAGCTTCCAGTTCGGGTGCAAGCCAGAGCAAGAGGTTCAAAAGGACCTAGCAGCCCAGAAACAGGCACAAGCCGATGCGGCAGCCGCCGCAGAACCTCCCCGTGTCGCCCAAAAGGCAGGCGTAGGCGTCGGCTCGAAGGGCCGATCGCTCGACGGTGGCTCGGAGAATAACCCCGCGACGATCATCTCTGGTCCGGCAGCAGCTTATTTTCGCACGAAAGAGAAAATCGTCTTCGAAATCCAAGTCCCCCAAGCCATGAATTTGTACATGGCTGAAAAAGGTCGCAACCCTCGCAACCACGACGAATTCATGCGCGATATCGTCGAGTTCAATCGCATCCCGCTGCCGAAGCTCCCAACCGGCATGGTCTACCGCTACGACAGCGAAAAAGCCGAACTGTGGGTCGTCCCCGAATCGCAATCCGACCCATAGGTCTGCAAGTTACCGCAAACCCCCTCGATCCACGATCGGCATCGCCGCAGTTCAAACAGCCAGCGAGTACGAGTACCGTTGCACTGAGTACCGCTTCGCTGAGTACGAGTACGACGAAATCCGATGCGATGCACGAACATCGAATAACGAGCGCTAGCGCGTTGGCGGTTCGCACTCTTGGATCCATACTCCGTACTCAGGATGCAGTACCAAGATCGAGTATTTCGCGACCGTCGACCATTCCTGAGTGCTTAACGAGGCATAGTCCATCACCCCGCGCAGATCGGTATAAGCGTCTTTGTAGAAACGCACACTCCCATCGTTGTGCCTTGCATAGACCTTCACATAAGCCCCCTCGATGGGCTTCTTGTTGTCCGAACTCAGGACCTGCAAGCGTCCGAGTGGGACCGACATATTGACGTTGAGAGAATTCGAGTACAGCGGGACACTTCGCACGATCCCCCCCGAGACGACCTCGAGAATCATGTTGCGATTCTTGAGCTCCTCGGGCACTTTCCACTCCAGACGGTCCCACCCTACTTTGGGCTCCAAGTCAACGACCTTCTTGAGGTTCGGTTCGATGACCGACAACCTCGATTGGTTGCGACCCTGGAACGGATTGCGGCTGAACATCAGCTCGACATCCACAAAGTAATAATGGACCTGGACCTGAGCGATATTGCGGTGTGTGATCCAAATTTGTCCGTCTTTTTGTACAAGCTCCAATCCAGGGAGCTTCGAAGCTCCTTGGTCGAGCGCCGTTTCACGGCCACCTTGCAATTCACGTTCCGCAGCGTTTTCAAACGACGGATCTACCTCAGGGCCGGAAGGATCGGCTCCTAAGGCCAGCGTTCCGTTTTGCAGCGCCTGACGCTCACGGATCTGATCCCCGACCGTCTTGAACCACTCGTTCCATCGAGGGACCGGATAAGCCTCGTATTTCTTGGCGATGGCTTCGGCTCGATCGTATTGCCCCGTCCGCATGGCAAAGTAGGCATCGAAGTAGTCGTACTGCATCTGGGCTTCGCTCGTCGTGGAGTCTCCGACCAAGTCGGCTCGATTGACTTTTTTGAAATTCGCGAGGGCCTCTTGCGTTCGATTTTGGATCAGTTGGTAGTAAGTCAACGACAATCGTTGACGAGGAAGTATTTTTGGTTGATACGCCAGATGGTTGACCAATTCCTGATATTGGCCTGCGAGCCCGTCGTTGAGGATCTTCCATTCGCGACCTAAACGATGGGTCCTAGCGACAACAATCGGGCGGAAATCCAGATGCTCATAACCTAGCCTCGATTCTTGATCGACATGCATCAACGGATGATCGAAATAAGGAGAAGCCTGACCGACGATCCGATCGTGGGATTCGAAAAATTCTCGTAATCGTCTCTCATCGCGATGCTTTAGACTATAAGCCCATAGCGTCGGATTGTAGATCCCGATGGTATCGAGTTTGTTGAGGACTTGCTTCCAAAACGCTCCATCTTGCATCCGCCAAGCGATCCGATCGAAATCGATTTCCCGGATATTCAACTTATCGAGGGCAGCCAGAACTTGGTCGTTGCTACCCCAATCCGCTAGGTATTCCCATGAACTGTCATCGATGTTCAGCGGTGCATCTAGAACCCGAACAGAACTCGATGCGACGTGTGCAAGGTACTTGCCCTCGCTCGAGGCCTGGGCTCCGTAGTGCTGGAATGGACCGGCTGAGGGAAAGTAGAATACGTGGGAGGTTTCAATCGTAGAGAATGGCTCTAAGAAAAACTCTCTGACCACGACATTGCGGCCAGATTCCAGCGGGATCGACCCTTGGGGAACCTGCATGAGAATCTGTAGCATCACCCTATCGCCCGATGGGTTGGTCACTACGACTCGATTGCGGTAGGGGACTCCGATCACCAACTCCTGACGATCGATCGGCTTGCCTTTCTGATCGGCGCTTGCTAGATACATATTTTCGCTGAGCAGTACCTTCGCCTCTTGCGTTTTGTCCCGCTTGGGATCGGCTTGGACCTCTTCTTGTGGGATCGCGACGATGCCCTGGGTGTAGACGAGGCTTTTCCCGGCGCTCTTGTAAATCCAGCGGCCATTCTCGATGCTGAGCGAACCAGGCTTGGCATCCAAAGGAAGATCGACAAAGGCCAGAGCCATCAGAGCCTCATTGCTGTTTCTAGCCGTCAAATGCAAGTGCTCCGAAAGGGAGTCTCCAGAGTTTCTAAGCACATCGATCCAGAAGAAACTCGGAATCACCAGTCCAGGTTTTTGCTCTTCAAGTTCGACGCGATCGAACTGCGATTCCGCCCATTTGCGAGTCGGAGCCAATGGCTCATAGAGCTGGAGTTTCTTGCCTGCCGAACGTCCTAGTTCACGCTTGGAGTATAGCAAGTAGTCCTCGGAATTCGCATCGTAGAAGGAGGCGGATGCATTCCCAAACTCATTGTTGACTTGCGGTCCGTCGCTAGGCATGTTCGATTCGCCCAGAGATTTCTCATCTCGCGCCATTCCGAATCGGTCGGCAGTCGATTTGTCTCTACTCTTGAGAGAAAGATTCCATTGCTTGCCCTCGCTGAGCGCGCGACCTGAAGGACTCCCCATGCCGCCCATACCGCCACCCATGCCGCCGGGTCCCATCCCATTCTCGGCCTCTGACAAGCGGGATAGTTCTTCGGACGATGCACCCGGCTTGAAGTCTCCAGACCCAGACAAGCGTTCTAGTTCGAGCGATCGGGTCCCATCGGTGATATTCAAACCATCGGCTCCCTGAGGCACAAGCGAACCGCTATTAAGCGCCTGGGAAAACAGCAATGCTTCCAAATCGAACAGACGATTCTCGCGCTTGAGATCTTCTCCCATAAGGCGAATCAAACCCGATTGCTTCTCAGGGAATCGCTTAGCCAATAGAATTCGCTCGACCGTATTGAGCTGCTCATAGCGCCATGGAGCCAGATAAGCATCGAGGTTCTGACCAAGGACCCAATCGTCGACGAGTTGACGCGGGGACTTGTTCATCAAATGGGGGGTGACGACACGTTGCATGAACTCCGGATCGTGCTTGAGCAAGAACAGATGGAGTTCGTGACAAGCCAGCTCGCCGTATTTGGCTTGTTTCTCGGCATCGCTGAGTTTGCTCCAAGTCTCGAGGCAATCAAATCGATTGAAATCCTCCTGATCCATCAGCATCGAACGCATCATGGGAAACAGCTCGCTGATCGAGTTGTACGCCCGAACTTGGGTCACTCCTACATCCCCTAAATCAGCGATTTGGTCGGCCATGATGGTCCGGACGGATTGCTTTTGAATGAAATGCTTGTCGAGGTCAAAGGACTGCTGCAATCGTCGGTCGGCAAGTCTTCGAGGTCCGTTCCAAGGCAGGGCGATGCAAGCTTGAGCGGTCGCATCGCGGGTGATGGCGATGATCGCAAGTCCACTGGTGCCATCGAAAATCTGCGCATCGAATTCGACCCTGCCTTGTCCATCCGTGGGAACATTCGCAAGGATCCGAGTTCCCTGTGCGAGGAACTCGTAATCGCGGGAGTTGCCTGCGGCGGGCTGAAGCCCCGACGAATCCGCCGGAGCAGGAGCCGCCGAGGCGGCCCTCGGATCGGCCCGCTTCTGTGCAATCGCATCTCCTTCCTTGGCAAACTGATTCTCGTTCTGAGTGGCGGCGAGTTCCCAAGGATTCAGCAGAATGCTCGGATGAGCGAGCATGCTCCCGAGCATCTGCTCGGCTTGCTGCCTTGCCAATACATACTGGTACTCTTCGTCGAGCTTCATCGAGTCGATGTAAAAACTCGGAACTCGCTCCCGCTTGAGCACCGGGGCAAAATTTCGTTGGGTTCTTCGCAACCAGCCGCTACTCTCAGCGTGTGCATAAGGCGACGCGACAACCATAAGTCTTGTCGTTGGGTCGGAACCCTTAAGGTCGACCCGGAGTTTTCCATCGACGATCGCAATTCCTTGGATCGCCAGCGCCTCGGTCGGCGTCCTCGATAGCGTTCGGTTCTTGCCAACAATCCACCCATCGCGTCTCTCGCCAGCAGTGATTTGAATTTCGCATTGCGTTCCGGCTTGGTGATCCACCAAGCGATAGCATCCTGGCTCGAGCCCAGAAATCTCCATGGAACCCGAAAGGAATTTGATCTTCTCGGTCCGATCGCTGACCACGACGCCAGAGCGCTGTTCGAAAAGAGAAAAACGCCGTACCTGCCGTTCGATCGCCTCGATACCCACCCTTTGGCTCGGCTGTTGTTCCGCCGCGATCGGGCCGACGAAACTGAGCATTTCTCCGACCGGAGCGTGGACCGACTGTGGCCAATCGAATTCATGGCGATGGATCGAATACTCGCGTTTAGGAAATTCCGCTCCACTGATCCAAAAACGTTCCACTCCTGCGAGATTCCCAAGATCGATCTGGCCTTGGGCATCGCTGGCCAATCGCACCGAGCGCGTTGGGCTCACCCCGTAGAGTTTGAATTCCAGTTGCGCCGCTGCGCGTGCAAGAGGTTCCCCGTTTCGGCCTCGCAGTTCGACCTTAAAACCCTCTGAGGTCCGATTCAAATACGAATCATAAACCCATAGGCTGCGCAAACGATCCCCATAGTCGTTGACCTCCGTCTTGTGGGTTGCAACGAGCGATTGCTGCGTGTCGGTGCGCATCTGCTTGATCTTCGCATGCAGGCTCCACTCGATTTCGGCGAGCCTCGGCGGGACACTGAATTCCTGAGTCAGTTCCTCTTTTTCGTCAAGCTTCAGATTCGTAAAAACCTGGGTGCTCGGTATGCCGCTCAGATCCCTGCTGGTCGCTCGCAGTTCGATTTCTGTCAGGTTGGAAAGCGGGATCGGCTGGTTGTGGGTCAGCAGTTGCGCTCGAACTACCACGGCAGACCGATTGCCCCCGAGCACGGATTGCGGATCGACAAGAAAATCAGCGCGGAGCTCGTAGGCTTCCCCCAGATGGTTGAACGGCTCAAGGACGGCAAAGCTCCCGTCGACCAGTAGCATGTTTTTCAGTTGCGTCGACTGCTCGAACGGAATCAAAATCCATCCGCTCTTGTCAGGCTGAAACTCCCGCTCCCCGATCAAAACGCTCGCCGTCGGCACATGCTCGCCCTCGGCGTTGACGATCCGTACCAATTGGCCCGCATCGGAGATGGCCAAGATCGCCGAGAGCTGGCCCTTTTGGACCAAGGCTCGGCTGCGTTGCCCCCCGGCGAGCACCTCGACGATCCACACGCCTTGGCCGTCGAGCTCCGGCAGTTCGATCGATTCGCGATGGCGTCGGTCGCTCTTTTGCGCATAAACCAGTTTGCGTTCGACGTTGGGGACAACCCCGTCGAGGTCCAGTGCCGTCGAGACGGCCGATTGCTGCTTGCTGAGTACATTCCTCGCATTGATCCGATAGATCCGTACAAAAAGCTCTGGCGTGTTTTTCAGATCGAAAGTCAGGCTGACGCGTTGATCGGTTTTGAAGATCGTCGGATTGTTTGGAGCAAATTGGACTTCGATGCGTTCGGCAAGTTCCTTTTGGGCTTGGGGAGAAAGCTGAGCATAATACGTTTTGGGATCGCCCAACCCGTGAAGGATTTTCGTCGTTGCGAAAAATCGCTGCAGATAACCCCGTTCGAGCACTTTTGCAAACTCGTCGATGCTCGCATCGGTCTGAAAGAACAGGTCAAGGTACTTTTCGATCAAGGGGACATCGTTGCCGATGGGTCGATCGATGGGTCGGAAAGGAAACGCCGCCTGAACATCAACCTGTGGCTTTTGCTGCATCGCGTTGCGAAACTCGATCGAACAGATCGGTCGCGAGTTGGGCAAACGCAGGTAACGCTTGAATCGATCGCGGTCGGGTGTCCCTTGTTCCAAGTCAAAAACCAAGCGTTGGTACAGGACTGCGGCGATCAGGCTATTGTGAACTTCCGGGAGCAACGTGACATACGCTTCGGCTTGTTCGAGCTCCCTTTTTCGAATCGCAGGGTCTTGGGTCGATTCGTCGTCCGAAGGGAGCAAGTGTCGGAGCCGCTCTAGGACGTAATTTCCGTTTTGGTTCAGTGTTGGTATTTGCTTTTGGAGCTCTTCGAGCTGGGACAAGGTCAACTCGCGGTGGATCGGTGCCCAGCCAAATCCTCGCGAATGGATCGTCGTGAGCTCTTCGACGAGCCGCTCGATGAGCTTCGGCGAGTCGATACGGTGCGAACGAGTAAACCACTTGCGGAGCTCATCGATATTCGGGACATCAGCAAGCACATCGGCAAGGATGCTGTCCTCGATGCCTTCGATCCCGGATTGCTTGACGGTATCCCGGACAATCGACTTCCAATCGAGCAGATTCGCATCGAGCTTGGTCGCCAGATCGGCCGCTTCGTTTTTCTTTGGAGCCGGGTGGGAAGTATTGATTCCGAAAGTGCGTTGAAGGTATTCGATCGAGGCGTTGGGGTTCGATGCGTACTCAAGCAACGCTTGGCGCGTTTCCATGCTCTTCGTCAATTCGCTGGATTTGTGTTTCGCTTTCCACTCAGCCAGCAAGCTTCTGGCTTGGGCGATACGCCCCTCGTTCTGGGCATGAAGAACCTGGAAGAAAAAATATTCCGGGGTGTTGGGAATCAGCTCCCCGAGGGTCTCCGAACGCTGTTCACTCAGGGCAAAGCGTTCGAGAAACCCCAACGGCTCAGCGGCCGAGGGAGCTTGAACCCCCTGGGCTTGCACCTTTCCCATTTGAGAAGAAAGGCACAGCAGGAAAAGACCGACGAGGATGAGGATTGGTTGCATATCGGCACGAAAAGTGGGTTCGAAGTGAGTTCGACGAGGGTTTGGCAGCGGGTCCAACTCCAGTTTAGATCGCCCGGTGCGAGCGACGAGCCGACGCGGGTGAAAAAAACGGATTTACGTAGGGGTTAACGATTCGGCGGAGGAGTTCTTAGCGAAAAAATCCAGAAATAGCCCAAGGCCTTCGGCTCGATCCTTCCCGGTTTGCCCAGTCTTTCAAGCTTTGCCCAATCTTCCTTGACACTTTAGGGCCATTTGGCGTATCTGCTGATCCGCTCCGTCGTGAGAACGCGGGATTTGGACTCCTTGGACACAACGACACGTTTTGGATCGCCAAGCTTATGATTCGCTTTGGATTTCTGTTTTCTGGAATGCTCTCGGTTCTGCTGACCGGTTGCCATATGAACGCGCCGATGCACGTGTGGAAAACGCCCCGACTTTCCACCGGCTCGGCCGTCTCCGTGGCGGTCGCTCCGGTCGGAGGGCCTGAGGAGGTCGCCGATAAACTCGACAAAAGCTTGATCGCGACCCGGCCTCAAACGATGCCTCATCTGGCGGTTCTCTATCCGGATCAACTCGAGAACATCAGCGGAATTCAATTGGTTTCCTACGATGGACAGCCCAGCGAGATGGCCGCCTACGGTGCGGCCAAACGGGCCGGTGCGCAGTATGTGCTCAGTGGCGAGATCCTCCAGCACGATCTTGGACCCAGGGAAGTACCCAAGCAACGCAGACTCTTTTCATTTCTCAGAAAGCCCCCCCCCGATGAATCGATGAGTGTTCGCTGGACCGTTTCGGACGCTCGTACGGGGAGTCGAATCGGTCAACACACCATCGATATGGATCACAAACGAGCCCAACTCGACTACCCCGATCTGGCTTACCAAGGTTCCGGAGAGTCCAAAGTCATCGCCGCAAGCGCTCGGAGGTCTTGGGAAATGGTCGTCCCAACGACGACCGCGACTCAAGCGACGCTCGATCTACCTTGGATGATGCCCGGCTCGGCTCGCGTACGCAAAGGGAACGCCTTTGCAAGACTTGGGCAATGGGAGCAAGCCGAACGGGAATGGCAAGAGGCCGCCGACTTGCACCCATGGAATCGTGCCGCTTGGCATAACCTAAGCATGGCCGCAGTGGCCAAAGAGGACTTTCAATTGGCCCGCGATCGGCTCGAGCATTCGAAGCTGTCCTGGCTTCCAGGGGATGAAACGGCCGAAACCTCCGCTTGGATCGATTCGATCCAACGCGACTACCGAGCCTGCTTTCAGCCTAATTCCTCCCCGTTAAACCCTCCAGCACCCATGCTTGCGAAACCTGAGCCTTCAAAGAACCCAGCGACCGTGAAACCTCGTTCGCTCGACGATCAACCTTGGTACACCATCGTTCCGTTTATGCCTCCACCGGGTTGGACCTGGAAGGATTGGTGGTATCAATCGACGTTTTTTTAATGCCGCTGGGTAGTTCGTGATGAAATGATCTGGGGAATTACCTGAGGGATTCTGGACTGGCGGTTTGTCGGCGAGCTTTGGTAATCTTCGGCTCGCAGATGAAGCGACGCCGTTCGAGCATCACCGTTCGAAACAGAACCGATTCCACGCAAACTTCGAGAGTGGCTGACTTTATGACCAACAACGGATTTTTCGGATGGATTCGCCAAGGGGTCAAGCAATCGGTTTTGCTTGGCGTCAGCGACGCATTGGATGCCTTGGGGACCGTAGATAGCAACGAGAGCTTTCATCCGAGCATCGCCAAAGCGATCGGCACCGGAGCCATGAGCCCCGGGCCGATCGATCCAGGGCTGATCGACGCCGGACAGGCCGGTGCCGATGGACTCGCCGCATCGAGCCGCACCCCACGAAAACGGCTAGGGAAATCTCTTAAGGATTTGAATCCTCAAGGGGTATCGAAGCCCAAACCGCAGCAGGATCCTAGCTCGTGACGTGTCAGGACCGAAGGAATTTTCTCAAGCGCGCATCGGTCGGTGCCTGGATTGGCTCGCGGCTCATCGCCGGACTTGCTGCCGGAAGCGGCCTCTCTGGCTGTTCGTATCTCCAACAAACGAAATTCCTGATCCCTTCGATTCCGCTCGATAAAAAAACGCAGTTGTCCAATCCGATCACCGTCGGGGTCAACGACAGCGAGTTTCTCTGGAATCAAATCGTCGATACCGTCGAGGACTATTTTCGGATCAAGTCCGAGCAGAGAGCCTCGCGCGATGCGACACAGTGGCTCGAAGGTCGTATGGAGACCTATCCTGAAATCGGCGCGACTCTGCTCGAACCATGGCGAAAAGACACCGCCTACGGATTCCAACGAATCCAAAGCACCCTGCAAACCATCCGGCGAACCTGCTTTGTCCGAGCCATCCCGATCGAACAAGGCTTTTCGGTCGGAGTCGAGGTGATCAAAGAGCTCGAGGATGTCGACCGCTCTCAGTATTCCTCCGAAGGTTCCGCGATCGCTAGGCACGATGGGACGATCGTTCGGGCAAGCCCCGGACTCGTAGGGCAACCGATCACTCTAGGCTGGATCCGACAAGAGAACGACAACGAATTGGAACAGCGTATACTAAGAGAGATTCTCGGACGCTCGACGAATGTCAGTCCACCGCGCCGAGCGGCTCGAACTTTCAAATAGCAAGATCTCTCCCATGATGCGTTGCCTGGTGTGCCTTTTCGCCTTCGGATTGGCCTCTTCGTTTGCTTTGGCCCAGGATTGGTTGGTCGATCCAGCCCCTTATCAGGCAAAAGCCGAACTGCTGCCAAGCGGTCGGGAACTTGTGCTCAGCAACGGACTGATCGAACGCCGTATCGCGCTGGCCCCCAACGCGGCGAGCATCGGCTTTCGAAATCTGATCACCGGAGAGACGATCCTGCGAGGGGTCAAGCCCGAGGCGACCGTCGAGCTCGACGGACTGAGCTATGATGTGGGCGGACTCAAAGGGCAACCCAACTACGCCTTCCTAGACCCGTCTTGGATCCCTTCCTTGAAGAACGACCCGGGCGCCTTTCAATACCAAGGCTACCAAATCCGACCTTCGATCCTGCCTCGGATGGCTTGGAAGCAGACCCGCCACCATGCGCCCAATACCGCTTGGCCCCCCAAAGGTATCGAACTGGTGCTGCACTTTGCAGGGCCAAGCAAACTCTGGAGCCATCAGGTCGCTTCGGACCAAGGACGCTCGTTGCTCACACAGGACGCGTTCGAGAACCCGACGTCGGATTGGAAAATCCTCACGGCTGAGAACGCTAAGAACGGCGATTCGCAAACACCTCAGTTCCAAAACGCCGGAAGGGGTCTGATCCTCTCCGGTCCGGTCGGTCGCGCCGTGCTCCTCGAACGTCCCGTGCCCGACGATGCCGGTTGCGTCGAGGTCGTCATCGATCCGATCGATGATCAAGACACAAGCTGGGGGCCCGGCTTGGCCCTGGTCTGCCCCGACGGCGCGATCGAGGTGAACTTAAGACCCGGAGATCGCGGCGAACACGGGCACTTTGAGCTTCGAAACCGAGGCGCCGAGTCGCTTGCTAAAATTCCTCCGTTCGCCGCACAAGACCATGGCATCGAGCGAACACGACGCTATGCGCTCAGAGTTCGATGGCAAGACGACCAAATGATTTGGGATGTGGCCCAATTGAACCTTCCGTCGAACTCACCTACAGATGCCCCAGCAAGAGATGCCACAGCAAGCGACTCGGTCGATCCCCAACGGTCAGCCGACGAGCGCGTCTACCACAAACTCTTCGAGATCCCTTGGAACGGTATCCATCCGACTGCCGTACGGATCGGCAAATCCGATCGATTTGGAAATCCGAAGGACAATTTGCAAGCCGCCACGCAGGACCCAGCCGCACCGAAGCGCACTCAATGCGGTTTCTACGATTTTCGAATCTATAGCAAGTGGGATAAAGGTCTTATCGAAGACGATGCTCAAAGCCGTCTGCGTGTCGATGTGCACTATGAACTCTACGATGGACTGCCTGCTTACGGCAAATGGATCACCATCGAGAATCCAACCCCAAGCCCGGTCCGCGTCGATCGATATTGCAGCGACTTACTGGCTGCCGTCGAGCACACCTCAGAGGTCGACGCGCTGAGCGTCGGACTGACCCCACCGAACCTCCACATCGAAACCGAAATGGCCTTTGGAGGGATGACCAGTCAAGGAGCCAATCGCAGGTCGTATCGTTGGGTAGCCGATCCGGACTATCACACCCAGGTCAACTACGAGAAGAAGACTCCCTGTTTGTTAGAGATCGGTCCGGATCTTGGGCCTGCTCAGATCATCCCGGCAGGTCAAAGCTGGAGTTCTTATCGAGGATGGGTGTTGGTCCAGGACTCCTTTGATCGCGAACGATCGGGCTTGGCCGTCCGAAAACTCTTTCGCTGCATCGCACCTTGGGTGACCGAAAACCCACTGATGATGCATTTGATCGCATCGGACGAAGCCTCCGTACTCAAAGCGATCGAGCAGTGCCATGAGGTCGGCTTCGAGATGCTCATCTTGAGCTTTGGCAGCGGATTCAACCTCGAGAGCCAAAGTGGCGCGATGATGGAGAAAGCCCAGAAATTCGCAGCGTTGGCCAAGGCGAAGCATATCGAAATAGGAAGCTATTCACTTCTGGCATCTCGATCGATTTCCGCTAAAGAGGATGTGGTCATGCCCGAGGGTCAAAAGCCTACCTTCGGAAACTCGCCTTGCTTGGAAAGCTCATGGGGAAATGAGTACTTTGCAAGGCTCTATGAGTTCCATCGCAACAGCGGCTTCACTCTGTTGGAACACGACGGCTCGTACCCCGGCGACCCATGCAAGAGCCAGTTGCATCCTGGGCATCAAGGTCTCGACGATTCGCGATGGAATCAGTGGGAGACGATCGCAGAGTTTTACCGATGGTGCCGCGCAGAGGGATTGTTTTTGAATGTCCCCGATCATTATTTTTTGGTCGGTTCGAATAAGACCGGGATGGGGTATCGCGAGGTCAACTGGTCGTTGCCCCGAGAGCAGCAGACCATCCATACTCGCCAGAACATCTACGATGGGACTTGGCAGAAAACCCCGAGCATGGGCTGGATGTTTGTCCCGCTGACAGAGTATCACGGTGGTGGGCCGGCCGCGACGATCGAACCACTCGACAAGAACATCGATCATTATCGAAACATGATCCAATCGAACTTAGGACTCGGAGTGCAAGCATGCTATCGGGGGCCGCGACTCTACGATACCGACAGAGTCAAGGAGATGGTCAAGCAGCAGGTGAGGTGGTACAAGCATCACCGGGACATCCTCGAGAGCGACCTGATCCATGGGCGGCGTCCCGATGCCTCGGGACTCGACTGGTGCTTGCACGTCAATCCGCAATTGACCACCCAAGGAATGCTTGTCGTGTACAATCCGACCTCTGGCCAACTGCGGGAGAGGCTCAAGGTCCCGATGCACTATACGGGATTGCGAGAACGAGCCGATGTGCGTCCAACGCGTGCAGACTCCCCCCTGGACGATAAGACTCAGGACGATAAGACTCAGGACGAAACGGCACAAACGATGCGCATAAGTCCCCAAGAGATTTTGGAGTTAGAGGTCCTCGTTCCGGCCTACTCGATGCGTTCCTATA
>Ga0208487_1000205_pt1 | contig 15119 bp, 9 predicted proteins | sample LakMenEpi21Sep12_FD_150723 | JGI IMG/M metagenome (GOLD analysis project Ga0208487, IMG submission 150723) | Freshwater microbial communities from Lake Mendota, WI - 21SEP2012 deep hole epilimnion (SPAdes) | ecosystem: Environmental > Aquatic > Freshwater > Lake > Epilimnion/Euphotic zone ...
GCCTGGCCGTACTGGTCGCTCACGATGAGGGCGAAGTACAGCGTTGCGGGAGCAGCGCTCACGTTCGGCGTCGTGAATGTGGGGCTGGCGGCGAAGGCGTTGGAGAGGGTCACCTTGTAGGGATCTGTTCCCGACAAGGGGTTTCCGTTCTGATCCACCTGCTGCCAGCTGTACCCGCCAATTGAATGACCGTCAGGGTCGGTACCCGAGCCCGACAACGACGCTGCAACGCCACGACGCTTGTCCTGATCGGGGCCAGCATTGGCCACCGGCGGCGTGTTGGCGGTGAAGGTTGACGTGACGAGCAGCGTGACCGGATCAAAGCCGTCGGACACTGTCAGCTTGAAATACAGGCTGTAGGCCACATTGCTGATGGGCGGGTTGATCGACGGGTTGGCGATGTTGGCGTTGGACAGGGTGACCCGGGAGGGGTCGTTGGAAGCAAGCGGGTCGCCATTGGCGTCCACCTGCACCCACGCCCAGCTCAACGTCTGGTTGTCACCGTTGATGACGTCGAGATCGCTTGCGGAACCGTTGAGTGTGAGTGGCAGACCTGACACCCCGTTCTGGGTGGCCGGAGCGCTGATCACCGGGGGGTTGTTGCCACGGAACGTGATGGTGAATGTCGCCTCGGCGTCACCGCCAACAAGTCCGTCAGAAACCACGGCCTTCAAGTACAACGTGGATGCCTGCGACCGGTTGGGCCCGGCGAACGACACCGTCGCCGTGTTCGTCGCTGACAGCGACACCCGCAACGGATCGTCCGGGGCGAGTTCAACACCCTGGGCGTCCACCTGACGCCAGGCGTAGGTCACCGGACGACCTTCGGGGTCAGTGGCCGTGGCGTCGATCGACGCCGAACCCCGGTTCTGAACCTCAGCAAGCGTCTGGTTCAGTCCGCCAGGCAGTGTGGGCGGCAGGTTCGGGCCGATGTTCACTTCGACGTCGCCGACGGCGGTGCCGTTGGAAACCCCATCGGATACCGTCACCTTGAAGTAGCGGGTTGCCGAATCCGAGGTGTCCGGCGAGTTGAACGTCACGACCGCCTGATCAGTGGCCGAAAGTGCCACACGAGTCGGGTCATCGGGGGCGAGTTCGTTGCCGCTGGCATCCACCTGCGTCCATGCGTAGGTGAGATTGAACGCTTCAGGGTCGGTGCCTGAGCCGTCGAGAGTGACCTGCGCACGGTTCAAGACGTTGAGCACCTGATCAGGCCCATTGGTGATGGTGGGCGGCTGATTGCCCAACACGTGAACCTCGATGGCGGCTTCGGTGTCACCAAGGTCAAGACCGTCACTGGCGACCACCCGGAAGTACACCTTGTACGGGTCGGCCTGACGTGACGTGGTGAAGTCAAGAATCGGGGAGTTGTTTCCAACGATGAAGCTGTCGGGCAGGACCCGACGGGGATCGCCCTCGGGAATGGTGAACCCGTTCTCATCCACCTGCCGCCAGGCGTAGGAGACGGTGCGACCTTCGGGGTCGAGGGCGGACGCAATGATCCGCACCGGTGCACCGTTTGACACGTTGGGGATGACCTGCTGGTTGCCGCTGCCGAACACCGGCTCAAGGTTCCGGCGAATCTTGACGTCGACCTTCGCTTCAACGGTGGCCCGCGGGTCGCCGTCGCTGACGTCGACCGCGAAGTACAACCGGAACTCACGCGACTGGTTGGGGGCGGTGAAGGTCACCACCGGAGCGGTGGAACTCGACAGCTGCACCCGGTCGGGGTGATCGGCGGGCAGCGTCGCGCCGAACTCGTCCACCTGACGCCAGTTGTAGGTGACCGGCTGGCCATCAGGGTCGTCAGCGGTGACGTCCATGGTCACCGTGCTGCGCGTCGGGATCGGGGGAGTTCCGTTGTCCTCGTATCCGAGACGCTGGAACTGGCCGTTTCGAATCTGGGGCGCGATGTTGGGATCAACGGTGACGGTGACTGTGTCCTCGCCGTAGGTCTGCCCATCGTCAACGCGCAGTTTGAACACCAGAGTCTCCGGCCCTGACGGGGTGGTGAACGCCGTCTCAGAATCGAACGGATCATCGGAGTTCTCAAGCTGCACCGGGGGACCACTGACCTGGATCCAGCGGTACGACAGCAACTGACCGAAGTCGACGTCGCTGGCCCCGCCACCGAGCACGACCCGCTTGTTGGTGGCTTGGTTCTGGTCGGCGCCGGCGTCAACCTGGGGGGCCGAGTTGCTCGACACCTCGTAGTCGATGACCTGTTCGGACACGAACCCGAAATTGTCGGTGGCACGTAACGTCAGTCGACCGGTGTTGTTCGACGTGTCGGGTAGTCGGTCACCGTCACGAATCACGTTGTTGTTGGCGTCGACCATCTCGCAACTGACCACTCCCGACACATCGGAACAGTCGAAGTCGGCGATGAGCTGCGTTGAATCAGGGTTCTTCTCAGGGTCGTAGACGTCGTAGGTGAACCCGTTTCGAGGCTTGCGAATGTTGAGTTGCGGGCCGTCGCCGTCAATCCAGGTGGACTGCAGGTACGGGATGGGCAGTTTGTCGTTGCCGGGGATGTTCGAACCGCGTCCGTAGTTCGGGGCGCAGTAAGCCGGGGCGGTGATGGTGGTCACGCCTGCGACCGAGGCGGACACGGTCACCGTGAACGAGTAGGCGGGCCACGGGAAAGTCGACAGCGCCGTGGGGACACTGCCGGCGAACTGCGAGGAGGCGAGGGTGCCCGAATCACCGGTGGCGCGGGCGTTGACCCGGATGGTGGGCGGCTGCACCCGTGAGTTGCCGTTGTAGGGGCCCGGCAGGGTCATCCGGACCTCGCGGGCTGCCTCGTTCCAGGTCAACGTGATGCCGTTGGTTCCGGGGTTGAGGAACGTCTTGGGAGCGTTGGGGTTCGTGTTCCCACCCGGCTGGTAGTACCCGGAGTTCAACGGCGACGACACCGACACCACCTCGACACCTGGTGCGACGTAGGCACGCAACTGCAACCCGGTGAAGTTGTTGATGGTGACCGGAAGGCCGTCGAAGGTGGCGGGCACGTCAACCGGATCGGCTTTGACGTCGGTGAGGAACGTCTTGCCGGGCTGCACGGACGTGGGGGAGTTCACGACGACCGGCACGTCAAAGGGGATGTCGAGCGGACCGAAACTGCCGCCATCGCCGAGGCAACGGAACGCCGTGGCCACGGGACGGTCGGCGCGACCGAGCTCGTCGGGCACGGGATTGGCCGCGACCGGACTCGCTACCGCCCCCGGCCCGAGGGCCATGAGACTCGCCAACATCATGACCGAGACAAGGACGGCGACCGGTTTGGTGACCGACTTGATTGCAGCCATTGGATTCCCCCCTGATCGGAACCGGCTTACTGGTCGAACCAGGGTGAATCGTCCCGTTGTCGGGACGCCCCCCCGGGCGGCCAGAGGCCTGTTCGCTACTGAAAACACACGCTCTATAACCTGTGAAACGAGGACCCTAACGCAGGTTTTCCCGGCGTTGGGATCGCCCCCGGGAAAATTTCGCCCTCAGCCCGGCGAATTCCCCGGGTATTCCGCATGAACACACTAGATTCCCGACCGCAGGTTCGTCCATTGTCTCTGAACCGCAATATTTTCGAGTTGCCGACCCCGCCGACTGACGGCCGGGTCGGTGCCGAGGAGGCCGCCAGGCCGGGAGGGTCTGCGTGACCGACCGAGTTGACGCCGTCGTGGTCGGATCCGGGCCAAATGGGCTCGCCGCGGCGGTCACCCTGGCCCTCAAAGGCCTCGAGGTGCACGTGCTCGAAGCCGCCGGAACCGTCGGGGGCGGTACCCGAACAGCGGAACTCACCGTTGAGGGTGTGCGTCATGACGTGTGTTCAGCTGTTCACCCCCTCGGGGTGGCGTCACCGTTCCTGAGGTCGTTGCCCCTCGACGAGCACGGCCTGACGTGGTCCTGGCCGGAAATCGACCTCGCCCACCCGCTCGACGACGGAACTGCCGGAGTGCTGTCGCGGGACATGGGGACGACCTCGGCGAGCCTCGGCCCCGACGCCGACCGGTGGCAACGCCTCTTTGGGCCGTTCGCCAGAAGGTTCGACGACCTGATGGTCGACCTTTTGGGGCCAATCGCACGCGTCCCTCACCACCCCGTCGCCCTCGGCCGGTTCAGCGTGCGGGCCGTCCAACCCGCCACCCGCCTCACCGAGGGGTTCGGCGCTGAGCCAGCCCGGGCGCTCTTCACCGGTTCCGCCGCCCATCTCACCGGCCCGCTCGACAAACTGGGGTCGGCGGCGGTGGGCATCCTTCTCACCGCCGCCGGACACGCCGCCGGCTGGCCGGTCGCAATCGGGGGTTCGGCCAGCATCACCAACGCCCTCACCTCACTGCTGGTGTCGCTGGGCGGGCAGGTGACCACCGGTTTCGAGGTGCGGTCGATGGCCGACCTGCCCGAATGCGACGTCGTGGTGTTCGACACCTCACCGCAGGCCGCAGTGCGGATCGCCGGGGACCGGTTGGGTCCGGGCGTGCGTCGTTCCCTCGGCCGGTGGCGCTACGGCCCGGCGGCGTGGAAAGTGGATCTGGCTGTTGAGGGCGGCATCCCATGGACCGCCGAGGCGTGCCGACAGGCCGGAACGGTGCACGTTGGCGGCACCGCCGCCGAGATCGTCCACGCCGAAACGGAGGTTTCCGGTGGCCGGGCCACCGACCGGCCGTTCGTGCTCGTCGCACAGCAGTACCTCGCCGACCCGTCGCGGTCCCGAGGGAATCTGCACCCCGTGTGGGCCTACGCCCACGTGCCCCACGGCTACGGGGGGGACGCCACCGAAGCCCTGCTGAACCAGATCGAACGGTTCGCTCCCGGTTTCCGGGACCGGATCGTGGCCACCCACGTCACCGGGCCCGCCGCACTCGAGGCCTACAACCCAAACTACGTCGGTGGGGACATCGCGACGGGCGCCAACTCGTTGGGCCAGCTACTCGCCCGCCCGCGCCTCACAACCCACCCCTACCGGCTCAGCGATGACGGGCTGTACCTGTGTTCGGCAGCTACCCCACCCGGAGCGGGCGTCCACGGCATGTGCGGCCATCTCGCCGCCCAGGCCGCCCTCGCCGATCTACGCCGTCGCCGTTGAACCCGGCGGCACCACACCGCCTCGGCTAGAACGGGACCGGTGACCGACCAGGGGGGCGGGCACCCAAGGGGGTCAGTCATGGACGAACAACACTCCGTCACGGGCGTGCATATCGGTCCGGGCGTGCAACGCGGCAGGGCCGCAGGGTTCGCCATCGTCACCATTGCCTACCTCAGCGCCCTTGGGGCGGCCCTGGTGGCCGGGGCGATCGTCGGCACGCAACGACCATTGGTGACCTTGGCGGTCGCCGATCTCGTCGGCACCGTGGTGATCTTCATCTGGAGCCGGGCGGTCAACAACTCGTCGATGTACGACGCCTACTGGTCGGTTGTGCCGCCCGCTGCAGCGGTGTTCTTCGTGGCGGTGGCCAACGACGGCGTGCCCGAACTCCGCCAATGGCTGGTACTCGCCGTCGTGTGGTTCTGGGCCATCCGGCTGACCGCCAACTGGGCACGAGGGTGGCCGGGGCTGCACCACGAGGACTGGCGGTACGTCGAGGCACGGAACCGACCCGGGTACTGGGTGTCGTCGTTCGCCGGGTTCCACCTGTTCCCCACCATCGTCGTGTACCTCGCCATGCTGCCCCTCTACCCGGCACTCACCACCGGCACGTCGGGCATCGGTGTGCTCGACGTGGTGGCAGTGGTGGTGGCGGGTGGATCGGTGATCATCGAGTGGGTGTCCGACGAACAGATGCGCGCCTTCGCCCGCACCAAAACCCCCGGCGAGGTGTGTCGCCGCGGCCTGTGGTCATGGAGCCGACACCCCAACTACCTCGGTGAGATGGGGTTTTGGTGGGGGTTGTGGCTGTTCGCCCTCGCCGCCGACGCCGCCTGGTGGTGGACCGTCATCGGTCCTGTCGCCATCACCGTCATGTTCATGGCGGCATCGATCCCCATGATGGAAAAGCGGAGCCTCGCCAACCGGGCGGCCTACGCCACCTACGCCGCCGAAGTCTCGCTCATCATCCCCCGCCCACCGCGCGTCCGCTGAGGTCGCTGGGGCGTTACCCGGCCCGGTAACGACCGGCGTCCGGATTGAGCCCGTGATACGGGCTGCCCGCTGCGATCCAGTCGTCGTAGAGCGCCAGGAACTCCTCGCCGAACGGGTCCCGGCCGGTGAGCGGCATGGCCGCCCGCGCCACCGTGAAATCGAGTGGGGCCAACTCGGTCGCCTCCCGCAGACGCGCCGCGCCCTCCTCGTTGCGACCCGACCGCACCAGATGGGCGCCGATCCGAAACAGCAGGCGGGCGGTGACCTCGTCGTCGGACAGGTCAATGTCGTCGAGCTGCGGTTCGGACACCTCGGCCACCTCACCGGTGCGGACCCACCGGCGAATGTTGTCGAGATGAGGCCCGGCGGGCACCCCGTGAAAATCAACGAAGGTGTCCGTACCGAACGCCGGGGTGTTGGGCCGCGCCACCTTGCCGTCGGCGTCGATCCACACCACCGTCGGCACGTTGGAGATGGCGTACAGCTCACTCAACAGGTGGGCTGAATCCACGAGCACCGGCAACGACACGCCCTCGGTGAACGGCCGGACGTCGTTGGGGTCCTGGTCGAACGCCACGGCCACCACCGACAGACCGTCGTCGGCGAGTTCGTCGGCGAGGGCCTGCCAGCCGGGCAGGTCGTAACGACACCCACACCACGACGAGAAAGCCACCAGCACCGTGGTGCGACCCTGCAACTCGGTCAGGGTGCGCGGCGTGCCGTCAAGGTCGGGGAGGGTGAACCCGGGGGCTTCCCGGTCGACGAGGGCACGACGGCGCTCGCCGCGCGACGCACCAACAGCCACCACACCGCCGACGGCGTCGACGACCACCGGGCGGTCGAGTAGCCCGGCCGCCTCAGCAAGGTCAATCACCCCGTCGAGGGGTTCGAGTCGCTGGCGATCACGGACAGGGACGCACGACTCGCCGCTGCACAACCCTTCGGGACGCAGGTCCCACCCCGTCAGCGCCGTGAACGCTGCTGCGGGCACGAGTGGCGCACCTGCGTCGGACCAGTGGCCGCCGGTCTCGGCGTTGACGTCGGATTCCCACAGGACGGTGAGCGTGTCTGGTCGGGTCATGGTCGAAGCGTACGAGAGGGAAACGGGGCGCGCTCAGCGAAGGGACTCCGCCACCAGTGCGGCGTACGCAGCGGCACCCTCAGGGCGCAGGTGCATGCCGTCGTCCCACAACCAGTCGGCGTGGGGGGCGGTGGCGGCATGCCAGTCAAGCAACCGAACGCCCGGGTGGCGTTCGACACCCCGACGGATCACGTCGTTGACCTCGTCCTGCCACGTGTACTGGTTCCGGGTGGTGACCACCACGACGGTGGGGACACCAGAGAGGATGTCGGCGAGTTCGTCGAACTGCTGGTCGGTGAACACGCCATTGTTGCCGAGGTGGACCACCACCGAGTTCCCGAGGTACCCGGTGTCACGCCAGTACCGCAGCAGGTCGAGACCGACATCGACCTGACGGCTCACGGCGGCGTCGGCCACCACCTCACCGGTGAGACCCGCACCGAGGTCGTCGACGGCCCCGAGCATCACCGAGTCGCCCACCATCGACACCCGACCGGCGACCAGCGGCACCACCGGAGCAGTAGGTGGCGGGGCCGACGCAGCGGCGTCGGCGGCCTGGCGGGCGAGCACCGCAGCGGCCAGCGGGGGTGGCAGCAACGACAGTGCGCCGCGTACCTCCAGCTCGGGGCCCGACGCCACGGCGTCGGCGACGTACCACGGGGGCGGGCCGGGCGCATCGGCGCGCACGATGACCACCCCGGCGGCCGCCACCACCACCAACGCCAGCGTGGAGCCCACCAGCACCCGGTTCCGCAGCGAAATGTCCGACGGCGACGCGGCCGCCGCCAGACGTGTGCGCAACCGGCCGAGCGCACCGGTACGCACCGGCATCTCGACGTAGCGATACGACAACTCGGCGAGACCGAACGTTGCGCCGACCCGGACCGCCACCACCAACCACCCCGGCCAGCTCACATCCACCTCGGGTCGGGTGAGCACGAACACCGGCCAGTGCCACAGGTAAATGCCATAGGACCGCAGACCCACCCAGCGCAACGGGGCGATGCCCAACGCCGTGCCCAAACGGGCGGCGGGATGAGCGAGCACCACCACCACCAGCGCCGAGAGCACCCCGGTCGCAAGGAACCCGCCCCGGTACAGCGCCGGGTCGAGCTCCCCGAGGTTCGCCATGACGAGCCCGAGACCGACGAGCGCCACCACCCCGACGACGTCGAGCGTGGCCCGGCCGGCCGCCGGCACGTCACGACGCAGGCGCCACGGGGGCAGCACCAGCGCAGCAGCAACCCCCAACAGCAGTCCCGACGCCCGGGTGTCGGTGCCGTAGTAGACGCGACTCGGATCCAACTCGACCCGGTACAACAGCGCCATGAGCAGCGCCGAACCCAACGCTCCGGCAACCACGCCGATCGCCAGTCGGCGACGCCCGAGATACCTGATGCCGGCGGCGAACAGGATCGGCCACACCAGGTAGAACTGCTCCTCAACGGCCAACGACCACAGGTGACGAAGCAACGGGGGTCGGCCCGCCGCTTCGAAGTACGACTGTTCGGCGAAGATCTGGTGCCAGTTCTGCACGTACAACAACGACGAGACGACGTCGCCACGCAAGGCGGCGAGCGTGTCGGGCAACGCCACGATCGATACGAGCGATACGACGATCAACAGGACCCCGACCGCCGGAAGCAGCCGCCGTGCCCGACGAACCCAGAAGTTGCGGAGGCTCACTGTCCCAGTTGCGGACCGTTCAGCCAACAACAAGGCGGTGATGAGATACCCACTGATGACGAGGAAGACCTCCACCCCGAGGAACCCCCCGGGGAGCGCAACGACACCGCCGTGATAGGCGAGCACCGCCAGCACGGCGAGGGCGCGCAACCCGTCGATCCCGGGGAGGTAACCGAGCCGTGCCCCCCGGTCGCTGGCCCACGGCCCAGCCGGGGTGGACGTCTGGGTCATGAGGTCAGTGACCGACCGGTCGCACCACGTCGGTCGTGAGGTCACCAACCCTGGGCACCCCGAGTTGGCGGAGCGTGTCAGCCACCTCGTCTCTGAGCAGACCCAACATGCGTTCCACACCGGCCTGACCGCCGGCGGCGAGCGCCCACAACACCGCCCGACCGACGAGAACCGCAGTCGCTCCCATCGCCACCGCCTTGACGACATCGGTCCCGCTTCGAATCCCCCCGTCAACGAGCACGTCAACGTCGCCACCGACGGCGTCAACCACGGCACCGAGGGCGTCCGCCGTTGCGGGGTCGCCGTCGAGTTGGCGGCCACCGTGGTTCGACACCACCACCCCCTGCGCACCGACATCCACCGCCCGTTGGGCGTCAGCGGCCGTAATGATCCCTTTGGGGATCACGGGCAACGACGTCAACCCCGACAACCACTCGAGGTCCTTCCAGGTCAGCGTCTGATCAAACTGGGCGCTGAACGCCCTCAACCCTGATCCGCTGCCGCCGGAGGCACCGAGCGACTCAGCGACGTTGGCGAGTTCCATCCCGTCGGGAAGAACGAACCGGTTGCGCTGGTCGGCGTAACGAATCCCAATGGTGGGGGCGTCCACAGTGGGCACGAGCGCCGTGAACCCGGCTGCCACCGCCCGTTCAACAAGTTCACGGGTCAGACCCCGGTCGGTGAACACGTAGAGCTGGAACCACCGCGGGGCCCCGGTGGCGGCAACCTCTTCGAGCGTCACGGTGGACAGCGTCGAGTTCACCATGACGGTACCGAGAGACGCTGCCGCTGCGGCCGTTGCGACCTCGCCGTCGGGGGTGGCGAGCCGGTGGAACGCGGTGGGGGCGATCAGCACCGGGAAGTCCACGGGTTGGCCCACCACGGTGGTGGAAGTGTCGATGGCCGACACGTCCACCAGTGAGCGACGGACGAAACACCACCGTTGCCACGCCCGTTCGTTCTCCGCCAACGTCCATTCCCGCAACGCACCGGAGCGGTAGTAGTCGTAGGCCGACTCCGTCAGCACCTCACGGGCGGCCTGGTGGAAGTCCTCGAAACACACCAGCCGCTCGAGGGCGGCGGGGTCGTACCCCCCGGGGTGGTCAGCGGCCATACCCGACCATACCGCCGGGCCTGACGGCACCCCATTCAGCTCAGGTTCCGAACCCTCGCAACGCCGGGAGGTCCGGCATGGAGCGCAGCGAACGTTTCAGCTCGGCGAACGGGGCGAACCCCGCCAGGGTCTCCACCGCCTCCCACAACGCCACCGCCTCGTCGTCACCGGGGAGCCGACTGATCACCGGGCCGAAAAAGGACGACCCGTCCGGTGGGGAGAACGTGATGATCGGTGTGCCCACATCCCGTCCGGCGCGGCTCAGTGCCAGTTCGGTCTCCGCCGAGATGATCTCGTCATGGGTTTCGTCATCGGCGGCCGCCGCCAACGCCGGATCCAACCCGGCCGCTTCGAGCACCTCGACGAGGTGGGGTGGTGTCGCAGCATCGCGACGCAACAACCCACCCGGATCCGGCTCGCGATCCCACAACGACTCCCCGACAACCCGGTAGAACTCCCCGACCGAGCCGTTGCCGTGGTCGGCCCGCACCGCTGCGGCCACACGGAGCAGGCGCAGACCAGCGGTGTGAAACGTCTCGTACCCGTCGGGGAAGTCCGAGCCGTAGTCCTTGTCGGCGTTGACGATCCGCAAGGCAATGAATCGCCAGGTGACCTCGACGTCTCGCAGTCCCCCCACCTGCACCACCCATCGAGAGGTCATCCAGGCGAACGGGCAGACCGGATCAAAGAAGAAATCGATTGGAGTGGAAGGTTTCGAGCTCACGCGCTCCACAACCGCACCCGCAACCGAATTGTTCCCCGCGTCGCCCGGTGACTGACCGATGGCCCCTCAACAGACGTCGTGTTGGTGGACGGGGGTCTCGCCTTCGAGGGTGGACTGGCGCACTCCCGCCCAACGCAGAACTGACAGCGACACCTCCAGGTGCCCGACGGCGACTGCGGCCATGGCCCGAGTCTGCGCCATAGGACCCACCACTATGCTCCTCGTCAATGTGCGGCATTGCTGGGGTGCGACGGTTCGAACGAGGCGTTGACCACTCCGCCCAGGCAGCAGCCGCCGGCGCCGTCATGGGTCACCGCGGACCTGATGATGATCAGGGGTGGCACGACGAACGGCTTGCCCTCGCCTTCCGCCGCCTCGCCATCGTGGGGCTCAGCGACGGCCGCCAACCCCTCAGCGACCACGACGGGCGCTACGTCCTCGTCGGCAACGGCGAGATCTACAACCACCTCGAGTTACGGGCCGGCCTCGAGGCGAGGGGTCGGCGTCTTCGCACCCACAGCGACCTCGAAGTGGTGCTGCACCTCTACGCCGAGGAAGGCCCCGACGCCTTCGCCCGGTTGCGGGGCATGTACGCCGTGGCCATCTGGGACACCCACACCGGGGACCTGGTGTGCTGCCGGGACCCGTTCGGGATCAAACCGCTCTACTACCAACACGACGCCAGCGCTTTCCGGTTCGCCTCCGAGCTCCCCGCCCTCGCCGAGGCGATGGATCACACCCCCGCCATGCGGCCCGAAGCGGTGCTCCGATTCCTCACCTTCCAGTACGTGCCCGAACCCGACACCGCCGTCGAAGGAGTGTCGAAACTGCCTGCCGGTCACTACGTGCGCGTCACCGCCGACGGCGACCTGACGCTCACCCGATGGTGGACACCGACGTTCACCCCGACGACACGGTCGTTCGACGACTACGTCGAAGAGGTCCGTGCCGCCATTGCCGACTCGGTGCACATCCACCGCTCGACGGAGGTGGAACAAGGCGCCTTCCTGTCCGGCGGCATCGATTCGAGCCTCACCTCGGCGCTGGCCAACCGCACCAGTCCCACCCCGACGTTCTCCGTCGGGTTCGCCCACGGCATCGACGAACTGACCAACGCCCGCCGCGCCGCTGAGGCGCTCGGCACCGAGCACCACGAGTTGCGCATTACCGACCAGATGGCGTTCGACGGCATCGACCCGATGATCGCCCACCTCGGCGAACCCCTCGCCGACCCCGCCGCGCTCGGGTTGTTCTACGTGTCCGAACTCGCCGCCACCAAGGTCACCACTGTGCTGTCAGGCGAAGGGGCCGACGAACTGTTCCTCGGGTACCGCCTCTACGACGAACCCCGCTCGCTCGCCCCGTTCACCCGGCTACCCAAGGTGATGCAATCCGCCGCGTCGGCACTGGCGCGACGCGCCCCGGCGATGCGTGGCCGCAACTGGGTGGTGCGCGCCGGCACACCTCTCGAGCGCCGCTACATCGGCAACGGCCGGGTCGGCAGCGCCGACACCCGGGCGTCAGTGCTGAACCCGGCGTGGGCCACCCCCGAAGCCCTCGCCGAGCCCTACGCCGCCTCCGACCGCATCTACGCCCAGGCCGACGGACTCGACGGCATGGACGACGTCCGCCGCATGCAGTACCTGGACCTGCACCTGTGGCTACCCGGCGACATCCTTACCAAGGCCGACCGGCTCTCGATGGCGCACTCACTGGAGTTGCGGGTGCCGTTCCTCGACCGGGTCGTGTGGGACGCCGCGTCCCGCATCCCCGTCGACATGTCCCTCGACGCCCACACCACCAAACGTGTGTTGCGCGCCGCGGCGGCCGACGTGCTTCCCCCCGACGTGTGCGCCCTGCCCAAACTCGGCTTCCCGGTTCCGGTGCGGACGTGGATCAACGGTTCGTGGGGACTGGCGTTGCGTGACGAACTCGCCGGTGAAGACTTCGGAGGGGTGGTGGACCCCGCAGCGGTGGTGCGCCTCGTCGACGATCACCGGGCGGGGACCGCCGATCACAGCCGGGTGCTGTGGGCCCTCATGATCCTGGGTCGTTGGCAGCAACAGTTCTCGACGCGAACGCTGCGACGACTCCCACCGCGACCGCCGCACGCCTACACCGCAGGCTGAGCCACCCCGTCGACGGCAACCTTCCCCGGCACCGGGACGCCACGCGTTGGTAGGGTGCCGGCACGGCGGGCGGTGGGAACGCCCGGCCAACACGAGCACGTCGCCGGGGGGAACCGACATGCCCATCCCACGTTCGTTGTTCAATCGTGACGATCCGGTGGACCACGACTTCGCTGTGGTCGGCGGTGCGTGGCCCGAAGGCCTCAGCGGTGAACTGGTGCTCAGCGCACCCCACCCCGACACGTTCGGCGGTCCGCACCCGTTCTTCGGGGACGGTGTCATGTACCGGCTGTCCCTTCAACCAGGCACCCACGGCGCGCCGCCGGACCGGTTCGCCTGGCGGGCCCGGCGCATCGATTCGCCATCGGCACGACTACGAGCGCAGAGACCCGACGTGTTCACCCCCACCATGATCGGGGTGAGTTCACCGTTCGGGCACAGCAACGCCGCCAACACGGCGCCGCTCGTGTGGGGGGACCGCCTGTTCACCACCTGGGACGTGGGTCGACCCGTCGAGGTGGACCCCGTCACCCTCGAATTCCTCGGCGAGGTCGGGCACCGCAACCAGTGGAAGTCGTTCGAAGCGCTCGGGCCCCAGCCGGTGCTGCCGATGATCATGTCAACGGCTCACCCCGTCATCGACCCGGAACGCAACGTGCTGTGGACGGTGAACACCGTGTGGGGGCAGCTCCACATCGTGCGATGGGACGGAACCGGAGACATCGAGATGTGGCCGGTGGACGGGGCAGTGATCCCCCAGTCGGTCCACACCATCACCCAGACCCGGGACTGGCTGGTGGTGGGTGACTGCGCCTACAAGTTCGAGGCCCAGGTGCTCGACGGTGGAGACCGGACCAAACCGGCGAACGCCGACGGTCCGGTGTTCCTCATCCGCAAGGCCGATATCGAATCAACTCAGGCTGGGCATCCGGTGACGGCACGACGGTTCACCATCGGTCCCGAGATCAACCACTACTACGCCACTTGGGACGACAGCGACGGGGTCGCCGTGCTGTTCGAACACACCGAGTCCGCCGACATCGCCATGGTGCAGTCCCCCCACGACACCGATGCCCTCGGACGACCGTGCGATCCGGCTCTGGCCGGACTGTACGGGTTCCCCATGGCCCCCGACCGAACATCGATGGTGGTGGTGAACCCCGACACCGGTGCCGTGTTGCACCGCGCTGAACAGCGGGAACCGGGACTGTTGTGGTCCCGTCAACTCAACGCCATGGACTGGAGCCTCGAAGGCCGCATCCGACCAACCCTGCACCACAGCGTCCACCAGGGGTACCGGCCCGAAGCCATCACCCAGAAGATGTTGGCGCTGTACGGCGACCGCGTTGACCAAACCATCCTGCCCAACGCAGAGACGGCACCGGTCGTGGCGTCAACGTCGGTACCCGACATGGAACTCGCCTCCTACTGGGAACTCGGGGTCGACGACTTTCCGTCGTCGCCGATCTTCGTGCCACGCAACCCGTCTGCGGGCCTCGCCGGATACGGCGACAGCGGCGAAAACCCGGGCGGCCACGACGGCTGGGTGGTGGTGCCGGTGTGTAACGACAACCGGTTCCGCATCGAGGTGTTCGACGCCGCGGAGGTGGGTCGTGGACCGGTGGCGACCCTGGCGGCGGGGTCAATGACGGCGCCGTTCATGCTGCACTCGGCGTGGATGCCTCGTGCGGTGGCCTCGACGCCGTTACCGAGGGTGCGTTTCGCCGATGAACTCGACCGGGTTGACGAACTCCCCCCCGATCTTGCCCACACGGCACGCCAGGTGGCCGACGACCTCCTCAACGGCGCACCGCTCGTCTGACACCCCGCGCTGCGGGTCGTCGTAGGATCCCCGCCGTGAACGGGAACGAGCAACGGTGACCGGGCCACGGCCAACCATGGGCCTTGACCGCAACGTGGCGCGATGGCTGATCGGCGCCAGCCTGATTCTGGTGACGGTGCTCGCACTGTCGCGGTGTGCGGGCAGTGGGGACGCCGCTGAGGAACCCGACGCTGCATCGACCACCTCGTCGACGATTCCCGCCAGCGACACCACCGTCGAGGGGGCTGCACCGTCG
>Ga0208487_1000207_pt1 | contig 15114 bp, 32 predicted proteins | sample LakMenEpi21Sep12_FD_150723 | JGI IMG/M metagenome (GOLD analysis project Ga0208487, IMG submission 150723) | Freshwater microbial communities from Lake Mendota, WI - 21SEP2012 deep hole epilimnion (SPAdes) | ecosystem: Environmental > Aquatic > Freshwater > Lake > Epilimnion/Euphotic zone ...
ATTAAACCAATTGTGGACATTACTAGGTATGTTCGCAGCATGGCTAGTACTCGAGGGTAGTGCAAAAACTATCGTAGGGTATGCAATTATAACTGTCTTAATTGTATGGCTAATAACTATACGAATAAGGGAAGGAGAATAGAAAATGGCAAAAGAAACAAAACTAGATGACGAAAAGGCAATGGGAGCAGTTAGCGGTATTAAAAATATTCTACTTAGAATAATCGCTGTATTTGCAGCCAATGGACTTGGAGTTATTGGTGCTGGAGCAATTATCGGTATCGACACTATGAGTGCAATAATTCTTGCAGGAACTCTTGGTGTTGCTACAGTAGTTGAAAAACTAGCACGAGGATTTATCGATGACGGAAGATTAAGCATCGAAGAAATCAATAGTGCTTTTAACTCAGTAGATAAGAAAGCAAATTAATACTGGGGGGAATCTAGTCTAGGAGATCTAGGGCTAGAGGTTTTATGGCTGGTGGGTTGCCTAAAACACTTTTAAGGAGTATAATAGTATCCATGTCTGAGTCTAATTACTGTGAAGATTGCAAGCGTTTAAAAGATATTGCTTGCACTTGTGGTATGACCTTTGCAGAAAAGATCAAGATGACCTCAGTTAACTGGGCTACATGGTCAGATACTAGAAAAGGCTCTTGACTTGGGAACTACTTGCGGGTATAATTATAATAAGTGCTCTTCTTTTATTAACAGAAGAAAGCATTATGAAGCACATAAGAAAGAAGTTTAATGTCACTAAACGCAAGAGGAATACCGACAAGAGTATGTCCCATTTGTGGTACTAACATATTCAAGATTTTAGTCACATTTGATGAAGAATATAATATAGAACAGTATTTACTTGATTCAGAGTGTGCTGAATGTGGTACGCTTGTCACTGCTCCAACACCACTAGATAAGGAAAATGTGTGAAAAAAATATTAATACTTACTGTGTTATTAAGTATGATTTCCATACCATCATTTGCAGAAGAAGTACCAGTTGATCAAAGTGCTTGGGATACTGAAAGTGGATGGGCAGTAGTTGATAGTAGTGGGCAGGTAAGTAATATTATAGTTTGTACAAATGCAGTATGTGGTAATGATAATTTTTTAAATACAGCAATTCAAAATGGTGCCATTGCTCCAGGGTCAACAATAGTTAGACAAACAGTAAGTGGTGGTGGACATTGGGGAACATATGATAATAATACTGAAACATTTACCATAGACAGATCATGTGCAAACTGCGAACCACATAAAGATATGCACAAGGCAGGCAGTATTAAAAATGGTGTAGTTGTTCAACCAATTATTATTCCAGGACTAGATGAATTTGTATTAAATAATCCAAATTTAACAATTGATGAAGCCGCAGATTTATTAAAAGATTTATTACAACAAGAATTTAATGCTTTTGAAGCAATGAAGTCAAGTTTTGTTACAAAGGGAATGTCAAAAGTTATTATGAAAAAAAATAAACATAGAATTATCAAACTTACACCTAATTTAAAAGAGTTTAAAAAGATATCAAGAACTAAAAAAACTTGTAAAATTAAAAATAATTCAGTATTAATTTTAAAATCTGGAACATGTAAAATAGATATATATAAAGATGGAAAAAAAGAACGAGTAACTACAAAAGTTAAAAAATAATATATAAGGGAGAATAATGGCACAAAAGAAAACATCTGATAGAAATACTAACAGATCTAATGGAAAAGCAATAAAACAAAATCCTAAAGAGCCTAATATAGGTGCTACAGGTAAAAGTCGTGGTGGATATAATTTAATTAAAAGGCCAGATAAGGCTGCTGCTTGGGATCCTATTAAAAAACGTGCTGCTCGTAAGGCTCGTAGAAGAGCAGAAAACTTAGCCTACAAACATGGTATAAGAACAGGACAATTGAAGAGGTCTACAGCGAGTGCAGATTCGTAAACATAAAGATTATCGTGTTAACGAACTTGCAGAGTTTATAGAACACCTACAGGATGTAAAGTATCATATAAAACCTTTTGAAATGTCAGAGGCTATAGTGAGATTTATGGATGATCTTAGAGGTAAAGAGTATGCTAGAAAAATTCAAGACTATGTAAAGTCTGATTTTAAATTTCAATCAAAGAATGAGGTATAATATTACTATGTATGAATATAATGTAAAAAAGGTTTATAAGGTAGTGGACGGAGACACCATTGATGTTGATATTGATTTGGGTTTTAATGTTTCTTATTTCCAACGTGTCCGCCTTGCAGGCATTGACACCCCAGAGTCTCGTACAACAGACTTACGTGAAAAAGAATTAGGTTTACAATCAAAAGAATGGCTTAAGAAAAAATTAGAAGGTGCTGAAAACATTGTTATTAAAACACAAAAACCAGATTCAACAGAAAAATATGGTCGTATCTTAGGTGATCTACATATTAAAGGATATGAAAAATCTTTGAATCAAATGATGATTGATGAAGGATATGCCTGGGGATACATGGGCGATACAAAAGTTAAAGATTTTCCAGCATTACTTGCTAAGAGGAAATAATGTCCTTAGTTGATATTAAAGTTATTGGCTGTGGTGGTGGCGGCGTAAATGCAATTAACAATATGGTTGACTTAGGAATCTCTGGTGTTGACTTTGTTGCACTAAATACAGATGCTCAAGCATTAATTACAAGTCCAGCAAATATTAAATTAGATATTGGTCGTAATGTTACAAAAGGTTTAGGTGCTGGTTCAGATCCAGAATTAGGAAGAGCAGCAGCAGAAGAAAATTTTGAAGATATAAAAGATATAGTTTTTGGTACTGACATGGTTTTTGTTACAGCAGGCATGGGTGGGGGAACTGGAACAGGTAGTGCACCAATTGTTGCTAAGGCCGCTAAAGAAGTTGGAGCATTAACAATAGGAATAGTTACAACACCATTTAATTTTGAAGGTAAACAAAGAATGTCAAAGGCTTTGGCGGGTATAGAAAGTTTAAAATCAGAAGTAGATACTATTATTGTTATTCCTAATGATAATCTATTAAAGATGTTAGATCCTGATATATCTATGAAGGATGCTTTTCAAGAAGTTGATTTGATTTTATTAAAAGGTATTGCTGCTATTACAGATTTAATTACTACCCCTGGAATTATTAACGTAGACTTTGCAGATGTTAAAAAGATTATTAAAGATGCTGGTACAGCGTTTATGGGGATAGGTGTAGGAGAAGGCAAGGATAGGGCTGCAGAAGCCGCAGAACAGGCCACAACAAGCCCAATCTTGAGTACTAGTCTAAAGGGTGCTAAGGGAGTTCTTCTTTCAATTGCTTCATCATCTAGTATAACTATGGGAGAAGTAAACTATATTGCAACAGCAGTATCAGAAGATGCTCACGAAGATGCTAACATAATTTTTGGTACAGTAGTAGATGAAAGTTTAGATGATCAAATCCGTGTAACAGTGATAGCAACAGGGTTTGATAATGAATGATATTCAATGGACCTTTGGAATAATAACAACATATCAAGATAAAGATAGACTATTACATATTATAAAAAGTATTCGTGATTTAAATGTACCAGAGTATGAAATATTATTCGTTGGTGGTGGAGATAGCGAAGGTATAACTGGTCCAGATATTCGTAAAGTAGATTTTGATGAGAATCAAAAACCAATGTGGATTACTAAAAAGAAAAATATACTAGCACAAGAATCTAAGTATGACAATATAGTTATTATGCATGACTACCATGTGTTTGATATTAATTGGTATCAAAGTTTTAAAGAGTTTGGAACAGATTGGAGTATTTGTTCTTGTCCTCAATATTTAATTACAGGTAATAGAAATCCAATGGATTGGTCTTTGTGGGATAAGCCAGGTCATGGTAGAGCATGGTCATTAAACTATGACGATTGGTCTCAAACTCAATACATGTATATTTCTGGCGGATTTTTTATTGTTAAGAAGCATGTTATGCTAGAAGAACCTTTAGATGAGTCTCGTGGTTGGAATGAGGAAGAAGACGTGGAATGGTCGATGAGAGTTCGTAATAAGTATGTAATGAAATGTAATGGAAAGGCAATTGTTAGACATAACAAATGGCACAGACATGCAGGGCCTAATCCAAATGGATAATAAGTTAGTTATATTTGATCTTGACGGAGTATTAATTGATTCAAGAGATGTTCATTACGATGCTTTAAATAATGCATTAATAAAAATTAATCCTAAGTTTTTTATAACTAGAGAAGAACATCTATCAAAGTATGATGGTCTTGGAACTACCATGAAACTTAAAATGCTTACAGAATTAAAAGGTTTACCAGTTGAATATCATGATCAAGTGTGGAAACAAAAACAAAAAGAAACTATAGATATTTTACAAGGCTTATCAGAAAATAAAACAGCAATATATATTATGAAGAAACTTAAAAAGGAAGGATGGAAAATTGCGGTAGCAAGTAATTCTATTAGAGAAACTATCATAACAGCATTAAATGCTATTGGTGTAATAGGATATGTAGAATATATTGTTAGCAATGAAGATGTTAAACATCATAAACCATACCCTGAAATGTATTGGAAATGTATGACTGCACTTAACGCCTTGCCTCAAAACACAGTTATTGTGGAAGATTCACATATTGGTAGACAGGGTGCTATAGCCTCTGGAGGGAATCTATACGGCATTAAAGACGCAGATGACTTAGATAAGGATAAATTCTTTGATATGATAGATAGATTCGAAATGAAGGGAAAAGGTCAAGTGCCTTGGAAGAATGAAAAGATGAACGTATTAATACCAATGGCTGGTGCTGGATCAAGATTTGCACAAGCAGGATACACATTCCCTAAACCTTTGATTGAAGTAAAAGGTAAACCTATGATTCAAACGGTAGTGGATAATTTAAATATAGATGCTCATTATGTATTTATAGTTCAAGAAGAACATTATGAAAAATATAATTTAAAACAAGTTTTAGGTTTAATAAAGCCAGGCTGCGATATTGTAACTATTAATGGAATAACTGAGGGTGCTGCAGTAACAACTCTGTTAGCAAAACAATATATAAATAATGAAGAACCGTTATTGATTGCTAACTCAGATCAGATAGTTGAATGGAATAGTAATGAATGTTTGTATGCATTTGGTGCAGATGAAATTGATGGTGGCATCTTGACCTTTAAAGCAACTCATCCTAAATGGTCTTATGCTAAGATTGGTGATAACGGTTTTGTTTCAGAGGTAGCAGAAAAGAATCCTATATCAGATAATGCAACAGTAGGAATTTATTATTGGAAGCATGGATCAGATTATGTAAAGTATGCTGAAGATATGATACAAAAAGATATAAGAACTAATAATGAATTTTACGTTTGTCCTGTTTTCAATCAAGCAATTGAAGATGGTAAAAAGATAAGGGTAAAAGAAATAGAAAAAATGTGGGGTATAGGAACCCCAGAAGATTTAAACTACTACTTGGAGAATAACTAATGAATAGAAATAAGCAAGATTACCTAAATATGCAAAATAAATATTATGATCAATATGCTGCAATATGGAGTCTACAATTTAGAGACCCAGTAGTTGGATCATACGATGGACACAATAATTGGTCAGACTACGATACCTATTTGTTTAAAGACTTTGATACTCAAGGCATGATAGCATTAGACTATGGCTGTGGGCCAGGTAGAAACATTGTAAAGTTTAATGATAGATTTGAAAGAATTGATGGGGTAGATATATCAGATATCAATTTAGAAAAAGCAAAGATAAACTTAGAGTATAATAATATTCCTATTCCTAATCTATATCATACATCTGGAGATAATCTATCCATGATAGAAGATAATGTGTACGATGTTATGTTTGCAGTTATTTGCTTTCAACATATCTGTGTGCATGAAATTAGATTTAATATATTAAAAGAAGCCTATAGAGTATTAAAGCCAGGTGGAAAACTTTGTTTCCAAATGGGATACGGTGGAAAAGAAAACATTCCTACAGCAAAATATTATGATAATGTTTATGAAGCAGCAAGTACAAATGGTCATGCTGATGTTAGCATTACAGACGAAGAAGAACTAAAAGATGATTTATTAAATAAGATTGGTTTTAAAAATTATAAATCAGATCTTAGACAAACAGGGCCTGGCGATAATCATCGTCAATGGATTTGGGTTCAAGTTGAAAAATGATCTACATAGCACATCGTGGTAATCTTAATGGTCCAATACCAGAACAAGAAAATAATCCAGAGTATATAGATTATGCACTTTATCATGGATTTGATGTAGAGGTAGATCTAAGAGTGGCTAACGGAGTTTATTATCTAGGACATGATAAATCACAATATAAAATAAGTTTATCTTGGTTAGAGGATAGGCAGCATAAACTTTGGATACATTGTAAAAATACAGATGCCTTGTCTGCTTGTATGGATAACTTTCTTCATTGTTTTTTTCACAATACAGATGACTACACAATAACAAGCAATAGTTATGTTTGGGCTTATCCTGGTAAACTAAAAGCCTCTAACTCTTGTATTTTAGTTATGCCAGAAATGCAACATGGTACAAAATTTATTAAAGGGTATGGTTATGCTGGAATATGTTCAGACTATATTGAAAAGATAAAGGGTAGAAAAAATGTTAAAGCCAATTGATTATAATAAACATTTTGTAATAGGAACACCATTAGTAGGATGGAAATGTGATAAAGGTGAAGACTTGGAGTGGTTAAGTAATAGATTAAGTATTATTGAAAGGTTTCCTAATGTAAAATTTTTTGCATCATTTGAATTAGATCATAGAGGATTAGATCCTTTTGTTAATGTTATTAATGCTTTAAGAGAAGTTGATGGAGATTATTGGACATATTCTATAAACGATATGCAAACAAAAGTTACTTCTCAAAATAGGTGGATAAGAATTGAAACTGGTCGTAATCTAATTAGAGAGTTTGCACAAAGATTTAGAGTTACTAGTGGACATCACTGGGGAGAAGATTGTACAGAACAAAATATCGGGGTAGTAAATTATGAAGCAATACTATATGTAGACTCAGATATATCATTAAATGCTGACATTGTTGAAAAACTATTAGAAGTAGATAGGCCTTTAGTTGGAGTAAATGTTCCAGAATATGGGCTAAGTGGAAAGAGTGTAAGCACAGATCCACCAATACAGGAGCATTGGACAACTGCTGGTATGCTTTTAGTAAACGCTCCAGCATTTTATGATCTACCTTGGTCTCATAATTCTTATTTAAACTTAAGTGATGATCCAACATTTCAATCTATGGCTGAAAGATTATTAAGAAGGGAAGGTGTTCACAATCTAGATACACCATATGGTATGACTTGGGTTAGAAAAGATATTGCTGCTCACCACAAAGGTCAGTTAACCCCAGTAGAAGATAGACAAATTCAAGATAGACTGGTATAATATTATAGTTACCCTGCCAACTGGGGGGTAATAATACTCGCTATAAAGGAGGCAAACATGGTAGGCTCATTGCTACGAACAATGCAACTCGAACCCTTTTTCTTAGGATTCGATGACTCGTTCAACAAGTTGCTTGGATTGAGAAATGATCTCAACAAGCACATCTCTAGTTACCCACCTTACAATATCAAAAAATTAGACGAAAACGAATTTGAATTAGAATTCGCTATCGCTGGTTTTGATAAAAAGGACATAAAGGTAACTGTAAACAATGGCAAACTCAACGTATCTGGAACAATGTCTGACGAACAAGATCGTGAAGAATACTTACATAAAGGTATTGCTACACGCTCATTCGCATCAACATTTGCTCTAGGCGAACACGTTGAAGTTGAAGAAGCCGAGGTAGATAATGGATTACTCAAAGTAAGAGTAAAAAAATATGTACCAAAGCATTTACAACCTAAAGAAATTGTAGTAAAATAGTGTTATTCCTTTAGTAGGGGAATAAGAGAGGGTGGGGTTGACATAGTCCCCCACCTTCTGCTATTATAGATGTCTACTACAGATTGGATACAAAGTGGCACTTCATAATCACGTATTAATTAATGGATATACCTTACTTCCACCAACTGATGAAAAGCAAACTATTGCTTGGATGCAACAGTTGGTAGATTCAATTGGAATGAAAACAATTCAAGGACCTTTTGCTTCTTATGTAACTAAAGAAGGTAATCGTGGCCTTACTGCAGCAGTGATGATTGAAACATCTCACATTGCTATGCACGTTTGGGATGAAACAGATCCAGCGTTTATGCAGTTTGATTTATACACTTGTTCAACATTGCCAGTTGACGATGTTATTAAAAATCTAGAAGATCATTTTGGATTATTTAATGCTAGTGTCTTGGTCTTAGAAAGAAGTGATGGATTTAAAATTATTCCAGAAGAAAGATGGAGCGAACTAACATGACCATGCCAGATTGGTCAACCTGGGATTCTCATAAATTATTAATTGAAGCAGAGTATAAAAACAGAATGGAATTTTTTGAATGGCGTGATTTAGGTCTTGCTAACAAGTGGATTTCAGAACCATTTTGTGATACTCACGATACTGGATACATGACAGAAGAAGAACAACAAGAGTGGGAAAACGGAAACGATCCATGTATGATGGTATTTAGAATATGGGAAGATAATATTAAATTATTAGATCAACAAAAATTATTTGAGGATCAACAATAGTGAAAAAAATATTATTTCATCCAATGACTAAGTTTACAGATTTAGTATTGGATATTCCAAAACCATCATCATATTCATTGCCAGGATGGTATAAAAAAATACCATTAGAAGCAGAAGGATATGATAAGCCAGGGTTAAGTGATTTTAATTCTAAAGCATCAAACTTAACCATAAAAGGATGTACTCCATTTTTAGATGCTTTAACTGCTGGATATATGGTTACCTTGCCAGCAGATTTAGAAGTTAAAAAAGCAGTTACTGGAGACTTATATTTTAATTGGAGATCAGAGATTGGTTTAATATCTCTTCATACTCCAGAACAACATCCAGGATTGCCTAACATTGTACATAATCAAAGTTTAGTAGTTAAGTTTAGTTTTAATTTTACAATAAGAACACCAAAAGGATATAGTTGTTTATTTACCCACCCACTCAATAGAAATGAGTTACCATTTAGAACATTTAGTGGAATTGTTGATACAGATGGTTATACCCAAGAAGTTCAGTTTCCATTTCAATTAAATCAAGAAATAACTGAGCCAATGATAATTGAAGCGGGTACACCAATATGTCAAATTATACCTTTTAAAAGAGATAATTGGAAATCGTATAAAGAAAATTATGATGAAAACTTTGTAATTAAAAATAGATTTGACTTTGCTAAAAAGATTGTAAGATCGTATAAAAATCAATATTGGTCTAGAAAAACATATAGATAGGAGATGTAAAATTATTATAAAACTATTAAAAAGATTGTTTGATTATTTAACAGAGTATGTACCATTTAATTCTGCTGGATGTAGGGTTGATGGTCACACCTATCAATATGCATCATGTCCATTTACTGGAAAGACTTATGGTGATTGTACATCCTGTGGTCATAGTGTAGTAACAGAAACACAAGCCCCTATCGTCTAGTGGCCTAGGACATCGCCCTTTCACGGCGACAGCACGGATTCGAATTCCGTTAGGGGTACGCCTGATTAGCACAGTGGTAGTGCGTCCGCCTTGTAAGCGGAAGGTCCTCAGTTCAATCCTGAGATCAGGCTCGTAAAAACAATAGGAGGCAGTTATGCAATTGTTAGATTTTTGGGCACCGTGGTGTAATCCATGTAAGTTAATGAATCCAGTTATAGATCAGATAGAAAAAGATTATCCTGATTTAGAGGTTGTTAGAATTAATGTTGATGAAGATGCGGGTATGGTAAGTAATTATAATATCCAAACTGTTCCTACATATATACTAATCAATGATGATAATGAGATAGTTTCTTTTGTAAATGGTGCTATGCCTAAATTTAGATTCTTAAAAGAGTTAGGTTTAGAAAAGAATGCCTAGGCACTTACAAGATGGTACGACGGTAGAAGATTTAGATTTAGCAGTACATTTATCGGTAATAACAAAATGTCCTTGGAAGTATACCCTTATTGACAATGAGAATGGTAAAGTATATACTGGTACTAATATAGAAAATTCATATCTACCAGGATATGTTTTATGGAAGGAAGTAACTGAGTGATAATTACGCTAGAAGCGTGGGAGTACGAACATGCCTATCAAGTGGGTATTAGAAGGTTCACTGAGAACTGGACAAAGAAAGATGCAGCATACTACGATAAAAGTAAGATGGAAGAAGATCGTAATGCTCAACCAGCAGCAGCAATTTGTGAATTGGCTGTAGCAAAATATACAAATCAATACTGGTCTGGACACGTATGGAATAAGCAAGATCATGCTATCCATAAAGGAAAGCCCGATGTGGGTACCAACATTGAAGTTCGAAGAGTGAGAACTCAAAGCGGTCCAGCAGTTAGAGATAAAGATTTGAATCGTAATCTTATTATTTGGGGTGCAAGACTTGTTGACTCTGAATATAAAACTGTAGAATTATTAGGATGGATCGAAGCCGATAAGGGTTTTGAAGTCGGCGAATATCGCAAGGGATATAAAATTATTCCTGCTGATAAATTAAATAAAGATTGGCTGTAAGGTTCGGCGAATATGTATATGCTGCCCACTTATCTAAGTCCCATAGAGTGTGGGCTAGTATTTATAAGTTTTTGCCTATTGACATATGCTATAACAATTACTATAATGGATTATACAAACAAAGGAAAGCACATTAATAGGAAAAGGTGGTAATGTGAGTAAAGAAATGTTAGATCGAGAAGATGTAATTAATATGATTGAAGAGATTAATGGTGTATTTCGTAGTCTAGAAGCACAAGACGAAGATAGTGCTGTGTTTAAGAATATACGCAAAAGTATTGTAAATATCATAAACAATAATATGAACTATATAGATGGTGGACGAAACACTGGAGTTGAGGATTAGTTATGTCGTTAAATAATTATTTTGTTGTAAGAAAGAACCCTAAAGGTGGGTTCTCATATGTTGAAGGTCATGAATCTGATTGGCGTAATGTTGGTTCTGAAGTGTTTATAGACATTCCAGTAACTGATATTAGTAAGGTTTATGCCACGTTTGATGATTGTGTGACTGCGGCATTAGAAGATAATGCTGAGCATGGGGTTATTACACATCCAGAGTGTGAAGAAGAAGCAGTATTTAAAGCAGAGATTACAGAATGATATACTACATAGCATTGTTGTCAACATTACAAGTAGGATATATTTGTTTTAAAGAATATCAACATTGGAAGAGAATGAAGGATTTGTGGTGATCAAAAGTTTGGGTTCGTCTAATGGTCGGACTCCTGCCTCCGAAGCAGGTAATATAGGTTCGACTCCTTTACCCAAAATCTATTCATTTGTTTGGGGTTGTTATGATAGATAAGAGAGCAATTGTAAGGTTAGTTGAAGAACTTGATAAGTTTTATGTTACAGATGAAGAAGATTATGAGTCATTTATTTATACCTTGTTTCACGACGACCCAAACCCAAAAGAAACAAATGTTATGGACAATGCGTACCATCTTATGACTAGTCACATTTTGTTGTATTTTGCAACCTTGGGTTTAGATGTTCAAGAAGATATAAACAAAAGGGATGATCTTATTTTTGCTAAAATTAATAGAAGTTTAGAAGATAATTATGAATTTAAAAGAGTCATTGAAAAAGAGTTTGAGGTAGGTGTATATAATTCATTTGAACAAGAAATACTAAGACGTTTAGATGAAAAAATTAGTAAGTATGAAGAGGAGCAGGATAATGGCTGATTGGCATATTCCTAATCTTGATCCTGAAGAGATAGCCCAAATCATTCGTGAGGGTAGGGAAGAGCAGGATAGGAAGTTTGAGAACTATGCAGAATATGTTGGGTATATTGCAAGGGATAATGATAGAATTTTAGAAGCCCTTGGTTCTGATTATGATGAGGATGGGGTTCCTTATTGGGAGAAGTATAAAGACAAACAAATCGAGGGTAGAGACAATGTCTGATGATTTAGATAAAGACAATATTGATTGGGAAAGGCTTGAATGGGAAGCCAGAAGAGATCTATATTTTAATAGGTTTAATATCAATGCTACATATAAAGGTACTAAGGGTGAGAAACCTTCGGAATATAAACTAAAGGGTAAGAAGAAAGGGAATAGGTTATCGTAATGGATAAGAATGATATTGCAGATATTTTACTAAGACTTAGAAGAGCAGAGGATGAGTTGAAGGCTCAGGATTTGACTCAGGAGATGAAGGACTACATGGAGGCCAATGATGAGTTGGTCAGCCAACTGCAGGCCTACATAGACTATTTGTTGCAAGACGACTAATCGGGGGTAGAGAGGAGATATATGATAACCAATATTCTATTCCTATTTACAGGTATATTTATAGGCATAATACTATGGTCTTACAATAGTTGATATGACTCCTAATGATGTGTTGTATCCTTTTGAAGAGTTTGTGTTAAATAAGAATAAGACTCTTAAAGGCTTTATCTATGACTATTTTGGTAGGGAATGGTTTTATCAATGTCCTTCATGTTCTTTAGACATGTATGCCCCTAGTAAGAAAAGTCTTAAGAAAACAACTAGGTATCATTATAAGGAAGTCTGTGGTGGTGGTTGGTAATGTGGATTATTGATAGGGTCAAGGATAAAGATAACAGGGGCTATAACCAGGCTAGATGTCATTCATGTGGATATACTTTTAATATAGATATATTCATGCAAAAGCATGTGGCTATGATTATGGAAGCCCACAAATGCGAGGGGTAGAAAGATAGCAATTAATACCTATATAACCTATACACATATGATCATATATTCATATAAACCATAGCCAATATGAACCTATAAAGCCAAATTTATACCCCAAAAAATAGAACAATACTATACTAAACATGTTACAAGACTAAAATATACTATGACGAGTGGAATAAAAGGGAAGATAGTGGGTGATTGCGATTATAATCTTAATTCGTAATATCTTTTGCCCATAGCCCCTATCATATATTTTATATTTTGTCAATACATATGGGCATATTTTTATGTGTTCGTAATGTTTTTTATGCCCAAAAAAATGGCATGATTTTGCCCTATTCGTAATAGTTTTTATATAGTTTTATATAGATAATATGGGCATTTTGCCAGATAGTAATACTATTTTAAAAGATAATTATATTGAGTCAAAATAGATAGGTCCTTTACATGAAGGACTATATTCTATTGCACTTTCTACCGCTATTTTTAATCTTCTATTTATATCTTTATACCCCCTGGTTGTGTACAAAGAGCCGAAGGCTATTGTGCCGCCAGATCCAATGGCTCCTTCAGTGATCTCGTTGAGTTGGAAGTCTGATGAGTCGAATTCGAACAGTCGCCCACGCACGGCGATGAGGGCCAGGATGCCGCCGTCCTTGTCATCGGCGGGGGAAGTAGAAGGAGAATAAATACCTATAGCATTCTTAAATACTTGACAAAATTTTGTTCTTAAAAATTTAGTTAATTCTTTTCCATTATATCCAGAAGGATCTGGAAGATCAATACTATGTAATAATTGTCCTAATCCTGTTTCTCCTGCATATCCTATAAGATATTTTCCATTCTTTTGTATCTTAGGATCTATTATAGATATCATAATACTTTCATCAGATGCCCCCGAATCCGCCGCCATATAGACTTTGCGGGGGGTAGAAAGATTATCTACTATACCTACTATACATGTCATTAATAATCCCTATGATATAAATACATACCTGAATTCAATTATAGCCTATAGACAATATCATTGTCAAATATGGCAAATATTTATATGATCGTAATACTATTCCCATATAAAATTATACCCTTCGTAATATCCTGTGAAAAAAACTATTGACATCGTAATAAAAATGTGGTAGAAAATTGGGACCGCCCCTGAGCGATCCTGAACGGACTTGAACCGTCGACCTCCACCGTGACAGGGTGGCGTTCTAACCAACTGAACTACAGGACCTTATTTGAGGTGCTTCCAGGCTCCGTAGACATATCCTAGCATAAATGATGCAACTGTGCAAATGATCCCAATTGCTAACCAATCGCCCCAGTACATCATTCTTCGTCCTCGTCTTCGTCGTCATCACTAAAGACTTCTTCAGCGACAGGAGACTTGCCGAGCATGTCGTCACCACTTTCATAGTCACCCTCAGGGTCTACACTTAGGGTCTTGCAAAGCATTGACCAAGTTTCTTCAATATAACTATTTGCCTTATCTGTCATAGTAGCAAATTCATTTTGTGTTAAATATGCTAATGGTAGGGCAACATCATTTATATCCTTGAACTCTTTTAATTCTTCATTCCATAGTGACTCAGCATATACTTCTGCTAAGATACTAACCTTATTTGAAAAACTTGTAGACATTTACTTCCTCTCCTCGTTCGATATCTAACTCTGTTCTTTCCATTTCTGCTGACTCCACTAATTCATCAAACCTATCATATATTTTTGGTGGTGCAATTCTAGCAAAGTATTTACCTACTTGTCTAGTATCTATTCTAAGGTCAGATAGGAAGACAACTAATTTATCTGCTATTCTTTCTGATTTATTTATACCCATAAGTATCCAATCTTATCATCTTGGCAATCATTTGTCAATTACCCCTCAAATTCATCAGATAAAACTAGATTAACCTTTTTACCATCTGGCACGGAGATCGTCTTAGTTTCTTCATAGTTATCTAAAACTATAAGATCCCAACCATCAGGGGTAGCATTTAAATTAACTACCTCATATACTTCATTCTTAACTTTGATCAAATCTCCTACTTCTAAAAAGTTAGGAAGAATCTGATCGACTACTTTATAATCATCCATAGTTATCATTGTATATCCTATTCTCGATCTAGTTGTACTATGATATTTAACATATCATCATATGGTTTTTCTGTTATCATATACCCGATTCTGTTTACAAAGCACCAACCATTAACAATACAGGTATGGCCCTCTTCATCATCGATATACGTCCAGATACGGTTTGGCTCATTTTGACCA
>Ga0208487_1000209_pt1 | contig 15009 bp, 21 predicted proteins | sample LakMenEpi21Sep12_FD_150723 | JGI IMG/M metagenome (GOLD analysis project Ga0208487, IMG submission 150723) | Freshwater microbial communities from Lake Mendota, WI - 21SEP2012 deep hole epilimnion (SPAdes) | ecosystem: Environmental > Aquatic > Freshwater > Lake > Epilimnion/Euphotic zone ...
GAGCTTGTACATAACTTCCTCCATCATAGTTAAGGACAGATAGGCCATTGTAGAATTCTCTATTCTCCCACATCCATTCTCCTACCATTTCCCACTCATCTAGATTAAATGATTTAAACTCATAGATTCTACTTTTATCAATAGAAACTGTAGCAGAAACATTATGTGTATTAGCACCACTGATGTGCCCTTCATTAATCCATTCTATAGAAAACTTCTTAACACGTTCTAATGTATCAATAGCTGTTTCAGTTCTGAATATAGATCCTTCTGGTGCTTTAACAGGAATTCTAAGACATATTGTATCTGTAGGACGTAACAAATCATCTTCAACTAACTCTGGATGATTAATCATCATGTATGTAGCAATGTCTTCAGATTTATTAAACCTCATGGTTCTGAGATAATAGTCATTATGCCATGCATGTATACCTGATGCTGTTCCTAACACAAGACTAGTTGTACCTGAAGGTTTAATACATGTAAGTCTAGCAGCTTCATTAGTACCTATCTTTTCAGAAATCATACTATTCACCACCTTTGCTGTATTAGCAGCAATTGTTAAGTCGTATTTAAGTATTTCTCCAGATCCAATACCTGTCATCCCTATACCTAACAATGCATCCTTCTGCGTAGTTTTAGACCAAATAGGACGTAAGTAATGGAAATCAGAAAATCCTGCCTGTAATGTACCAAAGAATGAAGCTACACCCACTCTATTATTCAAGTCTTCTTGTGATGTAATATCAGAGACATTCACCTCACATAAGTTACAAAATTGGAATGGTCTAAGAGCAATTTCACAACATGGATTAGTTCCCCAATCAAGATCATTAGTCCAATAGATTCCTGGCTCACCACTTCCTGATGCTTCAATACGTGTCCACAAAGCTTTGAATTCTTCTTCACTAATTTCTCCTCTCTTAAGAACAGCAGAGTTATTACTTCTACCTCTTTGCTCATTAAGTTCCCACCAAGCTCCATACTTACATGTAATCATCTCTTCATCATCATGAGAGAATAAACTAATCATAGCACTTCTACGAATTCCACCAGCAAGAACACTATTAGCAATGTGACACATAATATCATGACACTCTAGAGGAGATAGTTTCTCACCATCTTGCTTTCTTTCCATAACAGCATCAATGTGTGTTAGACATATCTTTAAAGGTTCTGGACCTGGTGCTTTACCTCCAGCTGTAACAAGTCTTGCTCCTTTGTGTCTGATAGCTCTAAAGTCAAATTTAGGCTTATGTCCACCCTCAAAATAGAATTTCATCAACACCTTTACAGCATCAGCCCATCCCATAATAGAATCTTCTATTAGATAAGTGCGTTGCTTGTAAGTGCCTTGTTTGATAATAGCTGGTAATTGTGATACATGTTGTTTCTGTACAGAAAATCCTACACCACTTCCTCCTAATAGTAGAAACATAGTCTCAGAGAAACTGTAAAGACTGTCAACAGGTAGATAGGCACAATTATACCCTCTTGCATTATTCACTTCCATTGCAGGTCCTGCAAACTGTAAAGCTCTCATTGAAGGTAACACTTCTTTATCCCTTATGAATTTAGCACTTTCTATAATTGCTTCTTCTAATTTAGGATATTTTTTAATCATCATTGTCTGATATCTATCGACAATTTCATCCCATGTTTCTCTGCGTTTTAGTTCTGATTTGTACTTTGCGTACTTACTAAAAACTGTTACTTTGGATAGTATATCCAATCCTAAATCCATAAATATATTTTGTTAAATTGTAAAAAAGAAAGGTGGCAAATTTACAAATACCACCTTTATATTCCTAATGTTTCTGAAACTTTTAACTAATCATTCTTCTTATATTAGCCCCTAGTTCTTCATTGTTTGGTATGGATTTAACTAATTCAGTTATTTCTCTGTTTTGATCCATTAATTTCTGAATATATAAAGTGGCATCCATCAACTCTTCTTGAAGATGTTTCAAATAATTGTCCTTATTGTTAGTCTCTAATGTGGTGCTATATTTCTTAATACCTACAACACTTCTCATGTAATACTTATTTACCACTTGATCTACTATTTCGTCTTTCATAAGTTTTTATCTAATAATTCAAATGCTTGTTCAATTGCTGCAGCTTCAGCATCCTTTCTAATTATCCATGATCCAGATATAACATCTCCCTCATTAATAGAATAAGAAAAAGTTTTATTAACGTTAATCTGTATAAATACATTATTTTCATCAAACACATCAAATAACACACGAGGATTATTATCAATCATCACTGCTATGTTTTTATTATCAATAAGCTGATGTCTTATATATTCTTTAAACTCTTCAGGAACAGTGTCAGTGTTCAATGACTTTAGCATTTTATCTAAAAACCATTTGTTAACAACTTTTCCTGCTTTTGGATATTTCTCTAATAATTCTAATGCTTTCATACTTCTGATTCTAATTCTTTTAATTTATTTTCCCACCAACTAGCTTCATGTTCAAACTCGTTGGGCCAATTCTCTATATTATATAATTTTAATTGTTCAGCTTGTCTCCTATTCTTCAAGCTTTCCATCTTACAATATAGTAATGTGGCATCTTTACCATAAGTCTTTAGCAATTCTTTTGCTACATCTTCGTTATACATACTCATTAATTTTATTTAAGTTTAACACTTCCTTTTTCTCATCAAATCCTTCCCACACTTCTTGATCATCTTTAAAGATGACATCAAGCTTGTCTTCCCAAAATTTAATCATATCTTCTGTTCTATTGAACACACGATATTGTAGAGATATTTCATCTCTAGACATATTATTTTTAGTTATATGTATTATTTTTGGAAATAAATCTTGAAACTTAGCAGATGTAAGAGAGTATTTACCAAGTTTTACAAGATCGAAATCTTTCTTAAACTTAGGATCAAGTTTATATACAATCACTATACATCCATTTTCATGTGTATAATCTTCGATCACTTGATCTGTTCTTTCATACTCTTCGTCTACAAACTCTCTAAATCTATTTATGTCTGTTGGTCTAAATAATAGATAAACAGCATCTTTGTATAAGGTTTCTTGAGATTCATCTCTTATATATCCATTAATAAAACCATTGATTAGTAATTTATCTTTACCTATTTTCAATGTTGGTACTATGAATATTGTAGTGATGTTCTTTATTGTATCCATTTTATCTCCTTAATTTTACCACACCATTGTTAATTGAATTTTCTCTTGATATATTCCATACATCATTATCTTGAGCCCATATAAGATCTATGATTAGCTCTTTCACTCCTTTATAATACCTACCCTTATGTTCAAAGCCCATGTAAGCATCTTCCATATCATCAGCACTCAGTGTATAAATAAGAGGATTCATATAGTTAGTGCTATCACAAACAATAAACTTAGGATACATCACTGTATATCCATAACATTCACTTTCAGGATCAGTGGTTAGACTAATTCCAGCTTTCCAATATAAGTAAGCCTGGATGTAGCTTCTTCTATAAAGATAGTATTCTTCTAAGAAATTTTCAACACTCCATGTACATTTAAGGTCATAGATTTGTATTGTTTTTTCATCATGATCTATCACCACTTTATCCATCATAGACTTAAACTGATGATCATCTACAACATATCCCTCTATCTGAAGTTGATTCTTTATAGTGTATCTAGGACTGTTTACAAGATTAATAACACCTGATGTTACAGAATTGTTTTTAAGTTCTCCTACAATCTTCTCAGCATTACTTACATCTTGTACAGTGACCACTGTCAGTCCCTTACTTCTTATCTCTCTTATCTCTTTGTAATAGATTTCAGCATCAGAGCCCATGAACTTAGTAAGTACAGCATCAAATTTAATCTTGAATCCTGAAGCTACATAAGCATCTTGAGCAAGGCTAGAAAAGTCTCTAGTAACATTACCCTTATCATCTGTAGCTTCCACTGTATATCTATATAAAGATTCTACAAACTCTAACATAAGTCCTGTAGGAGCAGAAGCTAATGATGATAGATAAAACCTACTATCAAACTCCTCTGGTTCCATAAGAAGAGTTTCTACAATTCTTCCCATATTAGCAGCTAAGTTTTCTTTCTCAGCCACTTCTTCATTCATCACATATTTCTTGTGATATTTTCTTCTATCTATTGAAAAATCCTTCAATGAACTAGAGCTATCTAAATATATAGCTCTGTAATTTGCTTCTGTTTTACTTTTTCCCTGTATCATAATTTTATTTAATTATTATCACTTCACTATTTGTTTCAATCCAAACATGTGCACCACAACTTAAAGGTTTGTCCTCATTATACACAATCCTACTTGGACCCATGATTTCTACATCATGAGCATATTTGTTTTCTTTATAAGTTTTAACAGTGAGAACAGGGTTATTAACTCCATTCTTCCTATTAGCTCTGATTACATGTTGATTAACGTGAATTATTGTTCTCATTGTCTTGTGCTTTAGTTTTAAAAGCGTCAATTATTTGTGGAATCAATGCTCTCACTTCTCTAGGAACCCTGGCAAAGAACCAACGAACATCTATTTCGTATTCATTCCCATTTATATCCACTCCTTTAGGATGTATCAACCAGAAGAGATGTTCTTTCCCTTCATGTGTCACTTTTCCTTCATGCCATATTTCATAAAATGATGGCTCTTTATTAATTTCAATTTGATTTGGTTTGTTTTCCATATTATTATTTATTAAAGTTCTACTTCATCAGGGTTCCACATATATCCATATAGCATGTATGTTTTATTATCAAACTTACTAGAAAATGGTCCTCCCACTGCTTTACGTCTAGATACCAATTGCTCTGGTGTTAGTGTCATCATATCATTAGTTTTATCAAATACTATTTCAAACTTCTCACCAAGACTAATACATTTCTTAACATCATAGTCTCGCACCTCTGCTAGATTGTTTTCTAGCTTTTTAATTATTCTTCTCATAATTTATTTTTTGATTTACATTTTAAACAAAATAATGTAACAGGATGAAAGCTCCTGTTACATTTACATTTATTACAATATTGAAATAAAGACATCATAGTTCTGCTTGAAAAGAACAATTACCAAATTCTTTAATGTGGTCTCTTATTTTTATTCCTAGCCCAAGATCTGCATAGTCTCTAAGTTCATCCATAGATACACCTAGTTTATTAATACTAATATCAGTGTAGCCATTATTTTTCTCAAAGAAAGTTTCCAAGATTTTTACTTTATCTCCTAAAGATTTTTCTATATTCTTTATTTCAGCTTCCACTTCTTCTAATTGATCTTCATCAAAATAGTAATCTAGATAAGCTGGTTCTGTTTCAATACCACCAAATCTAGTAGCAGCATTACTTGATTGAAGGGCAAACCAAAATTTACCTTCAATATCTCCTGTATAATAACGTCCCATAATTTTTATTTTTTAGGTTTTTCTAATTTTGTTTTGACATAAATTTAAAATTTTTTTCTTTTCCAGAATAAATATCTTTAGCAAGTGTACAACGTCTTTTATTAAAATGTTTTGCAGCCTTTGATATAGATTTAAATTCTGTATTTGTTGGAATGTGTAGGATTTTTAAAGGCTTATTTTCATGTAATTTACCTGTAATTTTACCTTTTTTAGCCTCACTTATTTTTTTACCAACTTCTTTTGGAACAAATTTTCCTAATTGAGCAATTCTTATTTTCTCTTTAGCTTGTTCTGTATGATTTTTACCTTTCATAATTAAAGAATGTTTTAATCTTTTTTCGATACTTGGTATGTGCCCAAAAGTGCCTTCTCCTCCATCAGTTATGTTAGCTAAACTACCTGTATTATATTTAATTTTTCCATAAAAAGATATTAATTCTATTTCTTTAGATTTTATTAATTTAATATCTGTAGATTCCATAAGAATCTCATACTTAAAATCTGTTTTAGAAACTATGTTCTTCCATATGGAATTTCTTTTATCTTTTTGGGCAGCTCTTTTATATTTATATCTTTTATTATATCTGGATATTCCTATATAAAATACTTCATTTTTATCTAATCTGATGTGCTGGTAAAGGTAAAACATGGTCTACAATTTTATTTATCTAAAAGTAGATCATATTTATGACAATTCCAAGTTTTATTTACTTTTTTTACGTATTTCATTTTCTAATTTTGTTTTTTGATCATGACAACTAGAACACAAAATTTGTAATTTATCAACCTCACAAAATAATCTTTCTACAAATCCAGCCAAATCTTCAGAACAGTTTAATGCTCCAACAGGATATGTGTGATCAACAGCTATTTGTTTATCAGGGAACCAATTCTTACATTTATTACATTGATATTCAAACTTCTGTCGTTTATTAGTTCCTTTGTAAGCTCTTCTAGAATTCATTCTACATTGAGTGATGGGTTTCCACCATCTAGATTTATTTCTTAACGCACTTCTAATGAAACTCCAAAACATAGCATTGGTCATCGTTCCTGCATTTCTCTCTCTAGGAAGTTTTGTCCTAGTTGTTCTCTTAATAGTTTTTGCCTTTGCCATAGTTTTAAATTAATTGGTCCCAAATATTATTCATATCTGGGACCAAATTTAATTAATCTATTTCACTTATTCTACCAGACAAAGCATCTTTCATATCATCTAATGACATGATGATTCTATTAATCTCTGCACTTGAGATGTGTGGTAAGTTAAAGTTATACTTCTGAGTTTCAGCAGCAAAATTACTTTGAACTGTCTCATTTAAGTTTTCTAACTCACTCACTACATAATGCTCATCTAAAGCAAGAGTGTCAAAATCCAAATCATGAAGAATTGATGTTGCTTCCTCACGAGGAACAGTCATAATTGGAAGATATTCATAACATCTACCTTTATGCTCACCAATACCCACCACTTTCATTGGATTAATAAGTACAAGAACAGACTGATCACCACAACCTACGTAGTGAATTTGATCACTTGTGAAATGAAGTCCTGCAGCTGCACAATCTTGTGTGCTCCAGTTACATTTATCCATAGGCATAGTTACAGGTTTACCAATACGAATATCAAATGTTTTGGTCCAATCATCTGTAAATCTATTCTCTGCTCTATTAGGAAGATCTAGATATAAAGATGTTAATGTACCTAGGTCTTCACCTTTTTGTTTATTAACATATCCAGTGGTTTCACCTGTTCCAACACACTCATAACAAGTATTAAGAGATTCATCTACATCATCATAATAGTCACCTGATCCTTCACAAACATCACACTCTTCAACAATTTCTTCAATCATATCATCAATATGAACAAGTTTGTATTCACCATTCTCAAGGAACACATGATAATTATCTGGAGATTTCTTCCACACAGCTTTCACTTTATTGTAAGTGTTGCTTACAAATTGTACAAGCTCATTAGATCCATGTAATGTAACAACATTACGAAGAGCTACAAAGAATCCTTGTTTAGTAATTCTAAAGCTATTCTCTTGTAAGAAGCGATATAACTCATGAGCCACTTCAGCTCTTGGATTTAAGCAGCACCACATGAAGAAACGTTTCAATGATTGAAATTGCTCATCTTGATTAACAGCATCCTGAATGTCTTCAGATGGAGCATTCTTATATCTACCAAGAATATTAAGAAACTCTTCCACCATTAATTGTGGTAATGATCTCTTAATTCCTTTAAGATAGACAGAATCACCATCTGTTGTGAAATCATCCAACTCAGCTAGTTTACTAATTCCAGCTTTAATGTTTTGCAAACGTTCTAATTCTTCTTCTCTCTTACGTTTTTCCTCTACAATCTCTGTAGAACCTACAATAGTGAATAACTGATCTTCACAGGTAGATATTCTCACTCTGTTAAAATCTTCTGATGTTGCATTGGGTTTACTAATAATTGAACCATCGTTCAATACAATAGTTAGAACGTCATTAACTAGCTTTACATTCAAATAAGGCTTACATGTTGTAATAACATCATCAGCTGTAGAACTAGTTTTATCAGGCTCATATACTGGAGCTGGTGCTGTAAATAATTGTTTACGTAACAAATCATTCTTAATTCTTTGTTCTTCCACTTGTAGTTGTTCAAGTTCTTTTTGTTGACTGGATTTGAACCAGCTTAAACTAAATTGTCCCATGTTTTAAATTGTTTTAAATTGTTTTAAATTGTTTTATTGTTTTGTTGTTTTTAAATAAGGAGGAGACGCTTTGTCCCCTCCAGTTAGTTTAATCTTCTTCTTCTTCTTTAGATAATTCTTCTACAACATTGTGTTTGTAGTTCTTGTAATCCATTCTGAATTTATGATATTTACAAAGATCCTTTATGTAAGACATCATTTTACTTGCATACCAATCTGATCTACTAAGTAAATAATTAATAAATGGTAGACGTTCTAACACACTCTTTACATCAAGATGGGTTTGATAAATAGTTGTATCAAATAAGTTTTTCTCTTCTGCTATTTTTAGCATAATATCAAAACCACTAGGATCATTTACATTTCCTGAATACCAATCAATTCTGTAACTATCTATACTAGTGAGTTTTTTATAAAATGAGAAATTAACATCTTTAAAACTACTAATTCTATCAAACGTACTCCTGTTATCATCTTTAAGCTTTTTAATTAAATAAGCTGTAACAGTTCTCTTAAACACTTTGTTCTCACCCTTCATAAACTCATCAAAAGACATCCAATTGTGTAAATTAAGCTTCTTCACATTTTCAATTTCTCTACTAGAAAAATACACAAATCTAATATACTTACCAGATATTATATGATAGAGCTTATCCATCACTTCAATATCACCTTCTAATCCATAAACAGTTAATAGAGGTGTTTTGTATAAACTTTCAAGCTTATATGTTGTGCTCTCCCATTTACAATTCTTTCCATCAACATATCTTAAAAGAGGAACAGCCTGTTTACCCACAATCTCACCAACAAGTTTCACCTTTCTACTAGCAATTTGACCATTAGCAAGAACCATTTGAGGTTTAATTTTCTTCCTAGCATCAATAAATGTTTGAGGAACAACTAATTTATCCAGATCAATAAAATCTTTAGTTAATAAAGAGATGATATGTTGGAATTCTTTAATCAATTGTCTCCATTCACTTACAGGATGATTTTCTAAATTAAGAATTTTGTAATAATTAAGAATCCATCCACCATCTTTTCTATAACGATCAAGTTTAAAAGTTTTATGCTTTCTTACAATCAAACATTTATCCTTAGATGTTATAGATTTAATATAATCCTTTTTAATACCTGGTAGTTTAGCACCACTATAAACATACACTTTATTATTTTTTAGTAGTTTAGGTTCCCACTCATGACAATGTCTATTATCAATAGATGATGTTTTACCATTATAAATTCTCATCTTCGTATCATACTCACCTAACCAATAAGTATTATTTGTCCAAATGTTTCCTAAATTTAGTTTTTCAACACCTTTAATCTTTGGAGTTTTGATAACACTTTTAGAAAATGGTACTAATTCATTAAGATTATATTTCTTATTGAAAGAAACTATATATCTATTTTTACTAGATAAATAATCCATTATACTTTGGAGGTTGTCCTCATCATCATTTGACTCATTATACTTATTTACAAAATAATCTGCTACAAGCTCAATTTTATCAAGAATGATTTGTTTACCTTCCTGGGTATATCTCAATGCTTCTCTATTAGGTGTAGGATATAATCCATCAGTGAGAGAAATTCTTAAAGCTATTGGGAACTGCAAGGGATTTTTAATACCAATCTTTTCAAAATCTATTGGATAATAAACATTGTCTAAACATATATGCATTCTATTATCCTCTACCAGTTCTGAGAACTGAAAATGCTCTCCTCTAAAGATGACAAAATCATTCTTGATTTCTTCATCCATAAAATCAAAATATACATTCTCAAAATAAGCCAATTGCTCTCTACTTTTATTAATAAAAGCTGTTCTATCATAATATTTAACAGGGATAATAATCTTCACTCCGTTAACCATATCAGTAGCCACTTCATACAATAGATCAATTGTGTTTACATCTTCTCCTTCATACATCATGTACTTACGTTCCATTCCATTCTTTCTACATACAAAATAGAAACTAGAACTGTAGGCAAGAGGGGCTTTAAAACCTAATCCCATCATACCCAGCTCTGTATTACTATTTCGTTTAGTACTCTTACCATACTTACTAATGATGTTTTCTACATCTTCAGCATCTAGTCCTATACCAAAATCCTCAACAGAGAATTCATAGTTGGATGAATCGTTTCTTTTGAAAGAAACAACAATTGGTTTGTCAACACCAGCTCTTCTATGACTATCTAATGCATTACTTGCACATTCTCTGATAGTGGAACCTATTGAATCTGAATAAAGATTCTTACTTAACATCTGCATCAAGATTTGTGCAGAATCTAAGTCTAATGACATCCCAATTGAACTTTTTGATATACCATCCACTAGTATATTTGCTTCTTTTTGTTTTTCTAAAATCATAATTTCTAAGTTTTAATTGTTATTTTCTCTTTTTACTAACCATATATTAGAATAGTTAAAATCATAATACACTTCTCTATCTTCACCTATTCCAAATTTACTTAATTGCATATCTAAGCATTTAACACTTTTATACCCAGTGTTACCATAAATAGTTGATTTTGTTCTGAGTGTAGGAGCTCTTAATATTTTAAAATATCTTAGTCCTGTTACAATAACTTCATCTCCAACTTGAAGATGTTCCACTTTAATTGATCTATTTTGTTCCATATTAATCATTGTTTTTCTTTACTAATATTATTTGTCTGTATTCTAAATCCACATATTGAGTGTAGTTGTGATTGTCTGGTCCCCATCCCCATGTGTGCTTATTATAAGTTACTACATTTCCTTGATAATCTGTATACTGTCTAGGAGTGGAGATTCTTAGTGTTGAACATTTTACAGATTTATAAATAGGAACCCCTGTCTTCCAATGTGTTTTTGTACTAACTGTTGGCTTTCTAAGTATTCTCAAATACTTAAAATAACTCTGGCAAGAGATGATAATTTCATCTCCCACCTCTAATTCTTGTATTTCTACTAGTTTCATAATCTTTTACTTTCTTCTAATGATTCATTAATTGTTTGATCAATATCAGTGACACATAAATCTATCTCATGTTCCCTACTACCACCTTCTTCAATCTCATCTAGACATAATTGAAACAGACTTATAATTGCTGATTTTAGTTCAGGATGTAATTTAATTTTCTCCTGAACATATTTTTGTAATTGTTCTGTTGTTTGCATAATTTTAATTGTTTAAAATGGAGGCTCAAAATCAAGCCATTCTATTGTTTTATCGTTATAATCCTTTAATAATGTATTCACCTTTGTAAATACACCTTCTGTATCCCATTCTGTATTCTTATAAGCTGCACTAGCAGGATGACTCAATACAAAGTTCCAAGATAGAGGAGCTGTATATTTTACAAATGCACTAGCATCTTTACCAAGAAATATTGTAGGAACATTCTCAATACTTAATATGTTTTCAAACACATATTTTGTGAATGGATGCCATAAAGCAGAATGACTACCAGCTTTATTTATCTCTGTAGTGAGAGCAGCATTAAGCATTAGCACTCCCTGATTAGCTAAGAATGTCACATCTGGATTCTTAAATCCTTCTAATGATATTCCTCCATACACATCCACTTCTACAGCATCATAAAACTTCTGTAGAGATGGTTGTGCATAACCAGTGGTGGAACATCCCATAAGCAATCCATCTGCTACAGGACTATCGTTTTTCAACGTATGATAGGGACACATACCTAACATAACCACTTTAAGATTACTTAAAGGAGTTTCTAAGAAACATCTATAAACATTATCTGAAAGAGGGGCAATTCTCTTACCCCTCCCACTTTCATGCTTTAAAAACTTATAAATGTTGTCACACTCTTCACTCTCAATAAATGGTCTCATCTTATCATGCCAACTTTCATGAAAACATTTTTTAAATTTTTCAAAGTTCATAATTAAAATATTTCTAATTGTAAATGTGGTGAATTGATAAAATCTCTTTTCACATTTAATGGTTCTACTAATTCTCCTATTTCATTAACAAAGAATGAATGAGCACTAATGTGATTATCCATCCATAGTCTAGGATGCACTTCTTTCATAGCATATGTAGTGTAATTATACAACTCCCAGATGGTATTAGGTGCACCATAATCATGTGTAGGTTTTTTCAACTCTCTCTCAATAATATTTAATTGTGTGCTCTCAATAAACTCTTCTTCTATTAACATTCTACCAATAAGTTGAGCTTGTTCACGTTTAGTAATTTCAATTTGTTTCATAGCATCACGTTGTTTCTGCATTCTTCGGAACATTTCTCCAGAAGCTCTAATGTATTCTGTAATAGCAGAAGGTGTAAAAGTTTGTATCTCACCAGCATGCTTCTTCTTAAATGTACCATGATCACCACTCACCATCCCATTCTGACAAATGAATATTTTAGTTCCAATAGCAAACTTCAATGTTAATTGCTTATTGTAACTATTCTGCCAGCCTATTTGTAATTGCATATCTCTATCAATTACATTACTTATTGTAAACTTACCATTGGCAATTTCACCATTAGAAGAAGCTGAATAAGATTCTTTATCTAGATTAAATCCTGCTTGGTGTATACTGTTCAATGTAAGATCAATTAGTTGATTGTGACTCACTGGTTTATAAGTGCGAGTCTGTTGTGGTATAGGCGTACTAATTAATAACTCTTTTGTTGTATTATAAGTTTTAGTTTCCATTTTGTGTTAAGTTTAATTTTTGGTTAAATATTCTATTAAGTATTCCTTCTAAGTTTTCTATACTGATGCATTCCACTTCATCTCCTTCTGTGGTTTCTAGCCATTCAGTATTCATTTGTATTTCTACAACTAGGTCTTTAATTGTCATAATAATTTCTTTTGTTTTAAATAATCTTCAATCACTTTTAGTCCATAAGTTTTACCAAGATCAGCCCAATCCTTTATTCCTTCAGCTAGATATTTTTTAGGAACATTACAATAATCAAAATCAAACAGTTTAGTTATCTGTTGACTGTTGGTCACTCCTGTAATATCACTATCAAATGATAGCACTTGTAAGAATGAGTTCTTCTTAATGTATTCTACGTTATCTGTAGAGAAACAACCCATTCCTTCATTTTGTACAGCACAGCATGTAGGAAACACTTTCTTCATTACCATGTAATCTTTCTTAGATTTATTAATTATGGCTACACCACAATTCTTTATATCCTCTAATCCATCCATAGCTGTAATAGGAACATTGTTTGGAACCCATTTAGATTTCTTATCACCAAATGGTCTATATATCTTCCAATGTCCATCATAGAAATAACCAAACCTCATATCTGTATCCTTTAGTGTAAACAGTTGTTTGTTCAGAAACACCTTCTTGATGGAATAAATGTTATTAGCTCTTAGATCATCTACATCTTGATGATATTGATTCCAATAGGCTAATTCATCATTGGTGAATTTCCTGGTGATCACTTGTATCAGAGAATATCTCTTACCAAGTTCTTCAGGTTGCTTATAGTCACTCACTATTCTTTTATACTTCCCTACATTGGTCTTTCCAGATATACATAACCCAAAGTCTCTATCTATAAGAAGTAGAACATCTCTCAAAGACTTAAGTCCATACAACATCTGTACAAAATCAAAGCATCCTCCTCTTCTACTAGTGTCTCCAAAGTCAATGAATGATAAATATCCATTCTTTGTCCCAATCATAAATGATGGATTACGTTCTTCTCTAAATGGTGAATAAGTAACTTCGTTAATCTTCCAATTCTTATTAGGCATATAAAACATGAATATATCATACTCACTAATTTTTGATAACACTTCATTTATGGTTATCTCTTTTGCTTTTCTAACACCTTGTATCATGATTTAATTTTAATAAAAAACCCCCACTATTTCTAGTGAGGGCTCTTTTATAACTGGTTTAATTAAAAGTCAGCATCATCTTCACTAATCACTTTATCAGATGCTACCAAATTATCATCAGGATCATAATCCTTTAGATCTTTCAGTATAAAATAATCCTTACAACCATATTCACCTGTAACATTTATAGCAAACTTCTCATGAGCTTTTAACTCTTTTGGTTTCTTAGTTCTTAATTTATTTAAGATGTCAGTTTTACTATAATCCACAAGTCTGAATTGTTTGATGCTGTACGCAGGTAGGAACAATTTGTTATACACACCTTGATACTCCTTAGTTTCATCATCTTTAACAACAATCTTAATAGTGGCAAGTGCACCAATTGTACTACACCATTCTCCATCAATTTGAGACTTGATGTCTTTAACATTACCTTTCATCAACTTCTTCCAGTCAATCTCTAGTATAGTTTCTGCATCACGATAGTCAAGATTACTTAACCAGGTACGCATAAAGTTATAAAGATCTTCCTCACCTACATAAGCTACACGATAATCACGTTTAGCAAACCAATCTGGCAAATCATTAGGATCACTAGCCCAAGAACACGCACCTACAGCATTTATATACTGATTCTTAGATCCATCCTTGTTTTCTTTCTCTTTATCTTCTAAGAAGAAAGTCACTTTAAACTTCTCTTGATTTTTGATTTCTTCTAACCAAATGTCTATACGTAACTTAGTATCTCCTTCATTAGTCTTTCCTAAGTATTCTAGTGCTTTACTATCTTCTTTAAGTTCAATACCTAGTAATTCCTTATATTCTTCCATATCAGGATTTACAGCTATCACTTTAGCCTCAAATAAGCCTACACGTTTTTTAAAATCTGGTAGATTGTTACTTTCTCTTTTTTTTCCTCCAATTGAGCTCATAGTTTATTTATTTAATTGTTTATTTATAATATTCATTCACTTTATCCACAACTAATTGCAAGTTGTTTGGTATTTTTAATTCATTAAACATTCCATCTGGACTTTTTGCTGGAAACTT
>Ga0208487_1000211_pt1 | contig 14970 bp, 12 predicted proteins | sample LakMenEpi21Sep12_FD_150723 | JGI IMG/M metagenome (GOLD analysis project Ga0208487, IMG submission 150723) | Freshwater microbial communities from Lake Mendota, WI - 21SEP2012 deep hole epilimnion (SPAdes) | ecosystem: Environmental > Aquatic > Freshwater > Lake > Epilimnion/Euphotic zone ...
ATGCTTGGCGTGATTCCTTACCCTTGCATCCACTGGCATGAATTTGGCGTTCGAGATTGCGTGGTTGTCGGTCTTATTCTCGTATTGATCATGTTGCTTGAGTTCTGGGCGATATGCAAGGCCCTCGCGTACGATGACTGGTGGAAAAAGCAAGTGGTATATGGCTTTATCACCCTCCCCAAGCCAGAGAGTTCAAAACGAATGTTCCGACCCACGCAACATCAGCCGAGCAAAGCAATGATTCGAGTCAGTCTAATGCATCTCTCTCGAAATCATAAAACTTTGCGAGAAGGACCGATTCAATTCGTCGTTCGCTATACGTCTATAGGGACACTGCCCTAAATATGGTCTATGTGAAACTAGGATCGAAGCTGCCTAAGTGATAGGCTGCAGTGTTGTGGCCTACAGGAATTAGGCTGATCCGTATAAAAACAAGTTGGTTTAATTCGTTTCATTACATTCAAAGGAGCTGACCGATGCCACTGGATCCCTTCAAAGAGGCCAAGAACTATGTCAAAGAGAAAACCAAATTCGTTGCAAAAGAGTTCCGCAAACTCGATCCTAACTTAAAGGATAGTCGCGTCAATGAGTTGCTTCGAGAGTTTGACTCAGAGGTCTTGATTCCACTCATTAATAACTTGAAAGAAGGCGCACTGTCGGGACCAATTCTGACGTATATTCAATACCTAGAGGCGCAGGCGGCTGGGAAGTACAAGAAGCTGCCGGGGGACTTCATTGATGCCGCCCAGCCGTACTACAATAAGATCTCACTGCAAGACGTTCGGTACGCGGAGAACATTCACACCGTTCATGGTCAGTGCATTACCATTGGCAACAAGATCTACATCACTGGTTCTGTTGATTGGAAAAGTATCGGTGATATTTGGGTCATGCTTCATGAACTGGAGCATGTGACTCAATACAAAGCCGTTGGCGGGGTATCGGAGTTTATTCTGAAATACCTCCTACAAGGCGGCCTCACAATGATCAATAACGGAACTTTCAATCCTCACGACAAGATTCCACTTGAACGCGAAGCAAACAAGAAAGCGGAGAAGGTTATGGGGGCAGTTGCCAAAGCAATGAAGGCAAAAAAAACCAAACGGACGGAAGCGGTCGCTATCACCGACATCAAGATTATAACCGACGACGTGCCGTTCATCAGAGTACCGGATGGATATTGCAAAGATCTAATCGATCTAAATGCCGGCGCCGGCGGCAAGTTCATTTATCTGTGCTACCGTCGTGACGCAGGAACGCCCATCACTTCGCTCGCTGTTTTAACTGGAGGATCTCCAGACGTGCAGCCGTCAGCCGGAATGAAAAAGATTCCCGTTGATGTGAATATGGGAGCGGGAGGCGAGTATATTTACCTCTGCTACGCAAAAGGTGGTTCACGTCCGGTGCGTGACATCCGAATTGTCGCTTCTGACGCGGCCGAGGTATTGGCTCCTGAAGGATTCAAACTGGTGAAAAAAGACCTGAACGCAGGTGCTGGCGGTCTCTACCTTTATCTCTCCTATCGGTTGTAGCTTGCCAAACATATCTCTCAACAAGGCGGTCAATCGGAGCGGCGTTTGGCGGGTTTCTCGAGTGCCATGCAGTTGGCCGCCGTTTTGGTTTCCTTCGACGTTTCCTTAGACATTGTGACAAGAAACCGGGGACAGTCCCCGAGCGTTGGAGAGAGGCGTTCCTGATCCAATCAAAGCCCAAACGCAGCGTCCTACGGGGGCTTGGTTAATTCCCTCGCCGTTGGCTACGGGTTAAACGAAATCGCCGAGATACATTTCATGACGCGATGATGGAGACGGACCGTCCCTGGGTTTTTTCTTTTCCCCCGCCCCAAAGGGGCATAATGAGATAGCCCAGGGCAAAGCGAAGCGCCGCCCTGGGTGCGGTCCCAGTTTTTTCCAACCGTAGCATGGCCCTCCGAGGCCGTGCGTGTAGGTGACGACTCAATCCCGTTCATCCAAAAACGGGTCGCAGACCCATTTTACAGACCGAAAGGCGCTCGGCGATCCGTTTCTGTGTGTTCCGTGTGTTCCGTGGTTCAAAGACAAGAAACCGGCGATAGTCCCCGCGCGATAGGAAAGGCGTTCCTGATCCAATCAACGCCCAAACGCAGCGTCCTACGGGGGCTTGGTTAAATCCCTCGCCGTTGGCTACGGGTTCAACGAAATCGCCTAGAGTCATTCCATAAAGTGATGGAGACGGACCGTTCCCGGGTTTTCACTTCCCCCGCCCCAAAGGGGCATAATGTGATAGCCCAGGGCCAAGCGAAGCGCCGCGCTGGGTGCGTCCCCGCGTTTTTTTCCAACCGTAGCATGGCCCTCCGAGGCCGTGCGTGTAGGTGACGATTCAATCACGTTTATCCAGAAACGGGTCGCAGACCCATTTTACAGACCGAAAGGCGCTCGGCGATCCGTTTCTGTGTGTTCCGTGTATTCCGTGGTTCAAAGACGAGAAATCGGCGATAGCCCCCGCGCGATGGAAGAGGCGTTTCTGATCCAATCAAAGCCCAAACGCAGCGTCCTACGGGGGCTTGGTTAATTCCCTCGCCGCTGGCTACGGGTTCAACGAAATCGCCGAAAGACATTCCATGAAAAAAAGCCGGGGACTGACCCTTGCCAATTTGTTTCGAAGTGGCAACACCAAGGTCCCTTACTTCCAAATCGGATTCGACATCCAAGATTGCGTTAGTCCCATTCGAGTGTCGGGGGATGCGACAGCCGGTGGCGATTGCAAATGTTGCTCCACCCGAATCTTCCAGTTCGACGCAAAACGATTGGCGGCCGGAATTCGCTTTAGCCAATACCTCAGGAGCATCAATGTTGCAAGCAGATGTCGGTTGCTACGCAAGTTTGGTGCAGCCCAATCTTTGCCGTATGGCAATGTAGGCTTGATTGCCCAAACGCGATCCCATACCCGTGAATGGTGTGCGCAAAGATTTCGTACATAGACAAAATGGTGCATCCAACTTTGAAGGATGATCGGCTGTAAACCATAGCGATTTGAAATCACTTTTTGATCGCGGCGACTCATCCCCATAAACATCTTCGACAAGCCGCCAAACGACATCACCTCCGTTACCATCCAAACAGGAAGATCGGGAAATTCGACGTAGGCCTGCTGGAAATGGGTAACGAAAAGTTCGCTCGATCGATTCGCCTCTTCTTGGAGTCGCAGCAACCAGTCGGTGTGCCCAAATCCTACATAGAAATTTGTGGCAACCGTATGACCGAACGCGCCATATCGTTGACCGAAAAAGTAAGCGATAGCAGCTCGCAAATCAACTTCGATGATTTCCAAAGCTTCGGTAACTAAGTCTCGCAATCCGAGATCAAATTGATAAGCGTCGACGATCTGCTCGAATGTTGTTCCAGCTACAAAAGTGTGACGTTGCGATTCAAAGGCTAAGCAATATCCGCTAAATCGATAGTAGTTGAGGTGAGATAAAAACTGCTCTGCTTTGCGAAGGTCCGATACAACCAGCCCGCGATGCTGTAGAAGCTGGACTTGGTCGGCATAGGATAGCCAACCTTTACGGTATGGCTGGCTCATAGAGGCATCTCCTCATTCGCTAATCGCAAATAGGAAGAGTGAAAAAAAATAACTCGCCCTTGATGCACGTCATCCAAAGAGCTTAGGGCTCTATCGGCGAGGGGTGCGGCGAGTGTGTTGAGGAGAGTATCGGACGCGATCGATACAAAATCAAGGGGCAGGGCCATGAACCTAGCGAAATACCCTGAATCGTGACATGTGACAGCGATTGCCGCAGAATCCATAGCTAGCAATGACAAGAAATCGGGGACAAAAAACCGGGGACAGTCCCCACGCGGTGGGGTGATAACGCGATGATGGAGACGGACCGTCCCCGAGTTTTCTCATTTCCCACGCCCCAAAGGGGCACAATGAGATAGCCCAGGGCAAAGCGAAGCGCCGCCCTGGGTGCGTCCCCGCTTTTTTCCAACCGTAGCATGGCCCTCCGAGGCCGTGCGTGTACGTGACGACTCGATCATGTTCATCCAAAAACGGGTCGCAGACCCATTTTACAGACCGAGAGGCGATCCGTTTCCGTGTGTTCCGTGTGTTCCGTGGTTCAAAGCCCAGAAGCCCCACGCGATGAGGTAGCCGAATCCTTGCTCTGTTCCCGTCAACGCCTTAGGACTCAACGCCAAGTTTGCTGTACAATCCCATAAAGCTCTAACCAACACGCCACACCCGTCCCACCCAGGATCTATAGCCATGAATCGAAACCGTTTTCTGATAACCCTTGCGATCCTGTCTTATTCGCTTTCCCTAGGCTGCGAACGGACCGAGTCGTTCTCACAGACCGAATCCTCCAACCTCAAACCGCTGGCCGTTATGTACGGTCGATTCATCAGCTCCAATGCCGGTCGAGGACCCAAAGATGAAGCGGAACTCAAAGCCTTCATCAAATCACGACCCAGCGTTGAACTCTCCAATCTCAATGCCAGCGATGTCGAAAGCTTGTTCGTCTCCTCCCGAGATAAAAAACCCTACAAACTCAAGTTCGATACCAAACCGCTCGTTCCAGGCCAATCCGCAAACATCTTCGCCTGGGAACAAGACGGCATCGATGGCAAACGGTTCGTCGCAGGCACCCTAGGCGAAATCCTCGAGGTCGACCAAGAGAAGTTTCGCCAGCTTGTCCCTAACCCATAAACTCGATCTGCACCAACAGCAAGATCAGTAATCGTCAGGAATCGTACCGCCATCTTCGCGATGGCCAAGCCGATTGAAGATGTTCAAATCGACGGTAAAACCCAAGAATCGAACACTGCCGTCAGCCAACAAAATGTTCATGCCGCTGGTGTGAGCACTGCCAAAACGATACCCCTCCCAGCCCCCCTGGTTGTCATACAAACGGTCTGAATTCGGCGCAAAGCCCGTATACCGCACCACGTCCGGATCCCAACCGTCGGCCCACCCCGCATCGTCGTGCCAATCCCCGGTCTTGTATCGCGTTGGATTCAACTGCTTCTCACCGATAACCATCGTGTTGCTCGTGCCATCGGTGATGTTGGCCATCTTCGATTTCGCACCGATGTACTTCCCCGTCGCATCGACTCCTCCACGCGCAATGACACCACTGTAAGGAGCCTTGTCCCAGGTCAATCCCCACGTGTCACCATACCAAAATTGATCCCAACTGTTAGGACGGTCCGCAGGGGTCGCTGCCGCGTAATCCATCAAGTATCGACCACCTTGAGAGATGTTCGATTCTGGTCCTCTTCGGGTCGGACAGAAAAACACCGTCGGCCCCCCTCGATATCGAAGTATATCGACATTGTTCGTCGTATTCTGAGCCGCCAAAGTACCTTGCTCAATGTAAGGCAAAATATGAGTCGCCCAACTCCCAACGGTTCCCCAGGGATTTAATCCACCAGGAGGAAAGTACTTGAACCCGTCATGGTGCGTCTGGATGGCCAAACCCTGCTGCTTGAGATTGTTCGAACACTGCATCCGACGCGCAGCCTCACGTGCCGCTTGTACGGCCGGCAACAACAATCCAACCAATATGCCAATGATGGCGATGACCACCAAAAGCTCGACCAACGTGAACCCCTTTTGGTTCGAGCGTACCGAAAACCTATGCTTGACCATCAGAACGACCCTTCAAGAAAAACGAATGACAAGAAAACGATCGAGGTATCCACATCAATGAATGATGAAATCCCTATTCAAACTATCGAAAAATGGACCGATAACACAGTCCCAATTCGGTGAGAAAAACACTTATGGGGGAGATTCCCCAATTCAAGCCGACCACAAGGGCCCCTAAAAACCCCTTAGGCGTCAAGATGACCGGAAAGCTAACTCCAGTCGACTCCGCACGGCCGGCCCATCTCCACGAGCAACAAATACTGCTCGTCGCAAAATCGGTCGGTCATCCCTGCCAAATAAGCCCCAGTGGCTCGCTCGATCCCCCAGTCCAAAACCCAGCCCCGGACCCTCGTGGGCAATCGCTCCGGATGCCCCACTAGCAACCTATACAACTGCCTGAGCCTCATCGCGGCCCCCTGACGGACCTCCACGAGCCTCGGATGGCGGTACACATGCTCGAACAAAAATCCCTCAAGCTGCCGCTTCTCCTGCTCGATCCTCGGACTCATTCCAAGCGATACCCCGGCCTTGCACACCTCCTGCGAACGGAGCTGACCGAGCCCCCCGAGCAACCGACTCGAATGCTGCAAAAAATCCCCCATCTGAAGATCGAGCAAGGTATGCACCAACAAGGCTCGCCGCAAAGAGGGTTGAACATCGTCAAACCGTACCGTTCGCTTGGCCCTCTGAACCAGATCGAGGCCATCGAGCTGCCCCCACTCCAAAAGCCCAAGCTTGAGCGCATCGTCGAGGTCATGCGAGTCATAAGCGATGCTGTCGGCCGCATCGACGACCTGGATCTCTAGCATCTGCGACTCCGAATCCTGCTTGTGACTCCGAAACCGCTGCCCAGAGAGGACCTCAAAGGTCAGATTGAGCCCCGAGTAATCGGTGTAGCGCTGCTCGATCCGAGTCACCAGGTCCAACGCGAATCGATTGTGCGAAAAACCTCCCGAGTCCCTCAAACATTCCTTAAGCACATCCTCGCCACAATGCCCAAAAGGCGGATGGCCGATGTCGTGAAGCAACGCCATGGCCTCAATGAGGTCTTCGTTGAGCCGCAAGCTTCGTCCAATCGTTCTGGCTAACGATGCAACTTCGTGGGTATGGGTCAACCTGGTGCGATGGTAATCTCCCATATCCCCAGTAAAGACCTGCATCTTGCCGCTCAAGCGGCGGAAGGCCGACGCATGGAGAATCCGATCTCGGTCCCTTTGGAACGGACCGCGATAAGGGTGCTCGGGCTCCGGATGCTCTCGCCCCTGAGCATCGCACGAATGCATCGCATAGCTGGCAAGCAAAGCCTCCTCGCGTTGCTTCCAATTCGATCTCGTATCGCCAAAGTCGGCTTGCTGCATCTTAAAATTGCGTTTTCCTGGGTGCTACATCCCTGGGTTCTACATTACCGGGTGCTACATCCCCGGGTGCTACATTACCGTCAAGTTGTCTCGATGGATGATCTCTTCGTAAGGGCATTGGCCCAGGATCTGGGCGATCCGATCCGAATGGCATCCGCGAATCATCTTCACTTGCTGGGAATTGTAATTGCTCAAACCCCTGGCGATCTCAGTTCCCGTAGCGTCTACCAACGCGACAATGTCCCCTTTTCCAAAATCGCCAGTGACCTCCAGGACCCCGATGGCCAACAAACTGCATGAGCCACCTCGGATCGCCGCACTGGCACCTGGATCGACCCGAATGCTGCCGCTCGGCTGGGTCGAAAACCCGATCCAACGCTTGCGTGAAACCAGCGATTTCGACTGCGGCAAAAAAAGGGTTCCAATCGCCTGGCCATGGGCCAACCGGACCAAAATGTCTGGCTCACGCCCCCAAGCGATCGCGGCGGCCTGGCCGCTGTGCGTCAAGAACTTGGCCGTCGATAGCTTGCTGGCCATTCCCCCTTTGCTGATCCCCGTCTTGCGATCCCGCACCAGCTCTTCAATGCTCTCGTCGATCTTGGCAACACTCGATAAAACGACGGCTTGTGGGTCTTGCGGATCTCGATCGTAGAGCCCATGGACGTCGCTGAGGATCACCAAGGCGCTGTCATAAAGCAGCCCGGCGACCATTCCCGCTAGTCGATCGTTGTCGCCGAATGTCGTCTTCAACTCGTCGACGGCCACCGAATCGTTTTCGTTGATGATCGGTATCGCTCCGAGCTCAAGCAACCGTGTTAGCGTGTTGCGAACATTCAAGTAAGCGACCCGGTCATCGAGTTCGGCGGCCGTGAGCAAAATCTGTGCGGCATGCTTCGAATGGGTCGCAAATGTCTTTTCGTAAACCTGGATCAGGTGCGCCTGGCCGATGGCCGCGACGGCTTGCAGCGTCGCAAGATCGCTCGGCCGTGACTTCAGACCAAGCTTACCCATGCCGCTTGCAACCGCTCCGCTCGAGACCAAAACGACCCGCTTGCCGAGCTCCTGGAGGGCCACGAGCTGGTTGGCCAAATTGCCGACCTGATCGAGATCGAGCCGACCGCTCTCGTCGGTCAGTGAACGTGAGCCGACTTTGACGACCCAAGTCGTCGCTTCAGTCAACGCTCGGCGATCCTCGGATGGACCGTTTCGATCGACGCTTCCGGAATTTGAACTCATGCGCTGGGGGACTTACGATACGTTGGAGGTCTTTTGTTGGGCAATCAACGCGTCGAGTTCTTGGCGCAGTTTGGGCAAGATCTCGTCATAACCAAACGCCCCTATCGGTTCGCTCCGTCTCTTGAGATTGACCTTCGCCGGTCCACACCATAACCCGAGATCCGCATCGTCGGTTTCGCCCGGTCCGTTGACCCGGCATCCCATGACCGCAATCGTTATCGCATAGTCTTTGGCATAAGTCGTCATCTCCTTGACCTGCTGAGCCAGCTCGACAAAAGCCTCGTTCTCGACCCGCGAACAACTCGGACAGGAGATAATGTTGAGCTTGGAGGGATCGAGCGCCACGACCGATCGAAGCCGACCGGCATAGATATCCTCGACGATCTGCCGACCCACTTGGATCTCCATAGGCTTTTGCGAATTCGGAACCGTCAACGACACACGGATCGTATCGCCGATGCCCCTTCCGATGAGCTGCTCGAATGCGATCCGAGTCTTGATGATCCCGTCGGGAGGCAAACCCGCTTCGGTGACCCCTAAGTGCAATGGGACATCGGGGCGGAGCAGGGCGAAGCGCTGATTGACCTCGACGACTTTCGAAGGATCGGAATCTTTCAACGACACGACGTATCGGTCAAAACCGATCGAGTCGAGCAATTCGCAATGCTCGGTGGCACTTGCGAGCATCGGTCCGATCGAATCATGAGGATCGAATTTGTCCTTGATCGCCGGATCGACCGAACCGCAGTTGACGCCGATTCGAACCGCGCAGTCGTTGGCCGCCGCAGCCTCGATGATGAACTTGACTTTATCCTGCCAAGCCTTCGACTTCTCGTGATGGTACAGATGCCCTGGGTTGTAGCGAACCTTGTTGACATGCGGAGCGACTTGCGTCACTAGCCGGTAGTTTTCCTGCAGGTCGACCGAGAGGTTCGCTTGGGTCTGCTTTCGGATCTCGGCCAAGGCAGCCGCATCCTTATCGCTATCGACCGCGATACGCACGACATCGGCACCGGCTCGGTGCAGGTCGTTGACCAAACCGACCGTCGCTGGAACATCGGTCGTATGGGTCGCCGTCATGCTCTGGACTGCGATAGGGTGCCCCGATCCGATCGTGATCGAGCCGACGCGGACACTTCGTGTGGGATTTCGTTGGATTTGCATATCTCTTCCTAGGGATGTAAAACCGTTGCAAAAGTATACCCCAGACGTCCAGATCCCCCAAGAATGGGGCAGGGCGATTGCCCCGAATCGCGGGAGCAATTTGCGTTTTTTTGAAAATCGATGATTTCATTCGCAACATCGGTGCACACTCGACCTTTAGAATAAGGCGGATTGCTGAGGCTGTGTACCTAAGTCAGGCTCTCGGTCCGAAAGCCAAGTCACAGCTTAAAAACTAACGGGCAAAAGCCCCCATTGGAAAGCACACCGAAGAACGCTCATGGCCAAGAAAAAAGTAGCGGTCATCAAGACCCAGACCAAGGAAGTCAGCTCGAAAAAAGTTAGCACCAAAAAGAAGGGCACCAAGGGTCCAGTCAAGAAAAAGTCTAGGGTTGGCATGGACATCCCTTCGGTCCCCATTCGGTTGATAGGCACCCAGCCCGGCACGGAGGTGGATACCAAAGCGCCGAGCGTTGAAATCGGTGATGCGAATCCGTTTCCTGATGGTATCGAGATTCCCATCACAACCATCTCTCCACGAGTGGTCGGCGATTTTGGCTATTCGATCGCGGTCGATGGATTTCAAGTCCATTTTGAACTCCACGACAGTGACAAACAAATTGGGAAACTGGTCATTCATACCCTTTTTGCAAAACGCGCTAGGCTCCTCAAAAAAGGAACCACTCTTAGCGATCTGGTTATCGGGCTGACCGTTACCGTTTTGACCAAAAAGAGAGTTCCATCTCGCAATTAGCATGGAGCCCCAGGCCTCGATCAGCACACGAACAGCTAATGCCTTCACTCCTGTAGGATCTGCTCTTGTCGCTGCTTGATCTCGGCAAGCTTCCGACGTATCTCTTCTACCACTTGCTGCTCGCCCTTGGCTGACGCAAGGGCGAGTTTCGCATCGAGGTAGTCAATCTCTTGTCCTAAAAACACTTCCAAAATTGCACGTCTATCTTCTGTGAAGCTAGGGCGCATGGATTCAATCATTTGCGATGCCCTACCCAAACTCGCTTCCCCCGCAGACACATCGGTAGACGAAAGCGTCTTCGCGCGCACAATCTCCAAAGTCAAAACGAGATCAGCTAGGTCCGTATTTCCAAGGTTTTGCTCAACCCACCAACAGGCATCTTTGTAGTAGGCATCCGCTTGGTCCAAACGTCCGTCTTTGGAGGCAATAGAAATCAACTTGGTGAGATTCGCTAACGCAAATCTCGATGCGTCGGTCTTTGCAATCGGGTTTACGAGGGCTCTTTTGGAAACACCCACCCCCTCGACAAGTGCCTGCTCTAGCTCGGAACGCCGATCGAGCCCTTGGAGGCTTTCACACCGATGCTGCAAACCTAACATGTAGACGAGTGTTGCCATGACATGCTCTTGAAGATTTCTCTCCTCCTGTTCCGAAAGTGATTGCTTAGTCAATAAATCGCCAAGGACTTCATCGAGAATTCTTATCGCAGATTGCGTTTGATCAAGCGACTCCTTGTACCGTTTCTGTTCATTAAACAGAGTCGATTTCAACAAGATTGCGCGGGCTTGTAGCAAACGAAATTCATCATCGACCCCATCCCTCCGTATGATTTCACCAGAGATCTCTAACGCTTCGTCACACAAAGCCTGCGCACGATCGAAATCCTGTTTCACCTCGAATTGAAATTCTGAATAATAGAGTTTCGAATCCGCCTCGGCCAACTGCCAATTCGTTCGTTCCAGGTTTCTGTCGGAAACACCCTTTGCAGATGCAATCAGACCATCCACTTTGTCCCATTGCAACTGAGCTTGCTCTGGCTCCTGCACTCTTTGCAAATTAGCAAGTCGCGTGAGGATCCTGACGAGGTCTAGCTTTAAATTCCAGTCTTCAGGATTCTCCCTAAGATAACCGTAATTCGCATCATCGATTTTGCTGACAAAATTCGTAAGAATGTCTTTGCGCAATTCATACGAACCGGGCACCTGAGACAATCTATCATCAAAGACATAGCCGACGAGCTGATCCAGCATATCCGAAGATTGCCTCCGACTTTTATCCGTCTTTTCCCGCTCAGAACTAAGATTCTGATTGAGATTCTCCACTATCGTCTTTTCTCTAGAAATAGCAACCGTTGCCCACAGTAACGCAGCGGCCGTCAAACTCAACAAAAGCAAACTAGCGATCACACCCTTGGCATGCTTGCGAAGCCATCGCTCGGCCTTGCGAAATAGATGGTCGGGCACCACACTGATGGGCTCTCCCTCGAGCCAATTCTCCAAGTCCTTACCCAAGTCCGTAGCCTTCTGATAACGTTCGGAAGGCAATGTCGCCATCGCCTTGAGACAAATCGCTTCGAGCTCTCGCGGGACCCTCGAATTACGATCCCGAGGACGTACAAACTGATTGAGCTTGGCCCGCCCGAGCGTCTCCTGAGGATTCGTGCCACTGTAAGGCACCGTGCCGGTTAAAACCCGATACAACGTCGCTCCAAGCCCATAGATGTCCGTCCGATGATCCAACGCCGTGTTCATCGCCTGAGCTTGCTCCGGACTCAAATATCCCAACGTTCCCTTGACCGAACCGACCAGCGTCTTATCGACCCCACCTGCCGTTTCTGACACCGGAACAAAAAGTATCGAGGAGGCCTCGTCAAGCTGCGATGCATCCTCGACCGCTTTGCCCATCCCCCAATCCATCACCACCGTCTCGCCATAACGATTGACCATGATGTTCTCAGGCTTGACGTCGCGGTGGATCACTTTGAACTTGTCATAAGCATACTGCAATGCATTGCACGCAGCGATCAAATGCCGGAGCAACGGGCGGAACTGATTGACCATCGCATCGCGGTCAAGTACCTCATAACGGATCGCCTTGACCCGGTCAGACAACTTCTCGCCACGTATCAACTGCATCGTGAAAAACGGATTCCCCTCATCGTCCTGCCCTAAATCGTACACCGGGACGATCCCAGCATGGTCCAACCGACCGGTGTTGCGAGACTCCTCAATGAGCATCCGACTGTGCAACGGATCGTTGGCATGCTTGGGATGAACCCGCTTCAACGCAATGCGCCGCCCAAGCTCCGTGTCGTCGACCTCCCATACAATTCCTTGCCCCCCCTCACCGATGGGCTTGCGAAAAACGTAACGGTGAATCGATGGACTCGACGGCTTATTCAAATCCCGCCCAGCACCCATTGCCCGCCCCGCACCCATTCCCTCAGGGGTGATCTTCGTGATCTGCTCGATCCTCTTTTGCCAATCCTCCGGCAAATCCTGACCCTCAGGCATGCTCCCGTTCTCAACGACAAAACTCAGGCTATTGTCCAAGCCCCCCTGACGACGCAATCGGTCCTCGACAATCCCCTGAATGTTGTACCGCTCGACCTCGTCGAGAAACTTTCGCTCGACAAGTATGCTGCCAATGTCGAGCTTCGGATCGCGATTCCAAACCTGCGATGCCTCGAAGAACTGCTCCATCGTGACATAGCCATTCTGGTAAGCAACCAACGCAAATAGAAAATTTCGGTCGCTCGATGGACTCATGTTCAGGTGCCGTCAACAAGAGGTGTGGGGACGATCGGATCGTTCGCCACCATTATGCGCCATCGGCCTTCCTAATCCTACGGTATCGTTATACTTAACGCTTTGACTACCCCTGCTTCTGACTTTTGAAACTGCGATGTTTTGACTTTTATCGTACTCGATGCCGTATCTTCGAGTACGAGTACGAGTACTGCTAACGCGGAGTACGAGTACGAAAAGCCAGGGAAAATATCGATTGAAACTCCGAAACATGCGATTAGCGCAACTACAAGGCTTCTAACCGACCCATCGGGAACCGACGACGTGGAAACCTCTAGCCTCGATCAAATCAAACTCTCCGGCGCAAGGCTCGGAGTCTTCGCCGCTACCCTTTGGCTCGTTTTCATCGCCGATCGGATCCTGCCAGGTGACTTCAACCGCTGGGGAATCATCCCGCGAGAAATCCAGGGTATTTGGGGTATCCTCTTTTCACCGTTTCTGCACGCAAATCTAGGACACCTGCTGAGCAACTTCCTACCCGTGATGGTCCTGCTGGCTCTCCTGCTGGCCACCCAACCAAAAGCCTGGGCAACCGTCCTGCAGATCGTCCTCCTCGGAGGCCTCCTGCTCTGGATCTTCGGAAGACCTGCTGTGCACGTCGGAGCAAGCGGACTGATCTACGGACTGATCGCCTACCTGATGGCCGCAGGGTTTCGCCAAGGCCGATTCGGACCCGCGTTAGCCGCTATGCTCGTTGGATTTCTCTACGGGGGTACGCTCCTCTCAGGCGTCCTGCCGACGGTCGGTCCCCACGTTTCCTGGGACGGACACCTGACAAGCGCGATCGCTGGCGCACTGCTCGGCTATTTTTCTATCCCGAATACCAGTCCATCAACCCCATCGGCGATCTAGACGGACCCCATCGAATTCCTAGGATTCGAATTTATTTCCGTCGTCAAAATCGTTATATTGCTCCTCGAACACACACACCAAACTTAACGTTCGATTTCCTTTGCGGATCTTTTCCCACTCCGACCTTTTACCATGCGCAATTCCTTCTCGGTCCGCCTCTCGGCATTGGCAAAAAAACTCTTCGACTCCCAACGAAAATCTAAGAACCGGCAAGAATCCAAGGCCCGGCGACGACGACCGCTTGTCGAAGCCCTCGAGTCCCGCAAAGTCCTCGCCTTCGGCATCCCAGCGATGTTCATCAGCGAGATCCAAGATGATCCCTTGTTCGGAGATCGCGATAAGGACCAATACGTTGAACTCCGAGGCGAGCCAAATTCGACAATCCCCGATGGCACGTACTTTGCCGTCGTAGAAGGCTGGGGCGCTGTCTCCGGCGGACCCGGACACCTCCACAGCCTGATCGATCTGTCCAACCTGACCTTCGGTGCCAACGGTTTTTTAACCGTCACTCAATTCGATACCCCCTACCAAATCGATCCCCTATCGACTCAGCTCGCTAGCACAAGCACCGGGTTTGCAGGCTTGCCCGAGGGACGATGGTCCGATGCGTGGAGCAACTCGGATCGACTCTCCTTCATCAGCGGATCGCAGTCGTTTCTGCTCATCGGCGCTTCGAGCAAGCCGGTCGCAGGTCGTGACTACGACCTCAACGACGACGGCTCATTGGATAACGGAGCCGATCTTTGGACCACCTACGATTCAGTCGCCATGATGGGCTTTTCCTCCCCCGGTTGGTCCTACGGACGAATCACCTTCTCCCACCTGACGACCGATCATCAATACCCCGCAGGCAGCAACTACACCGTCCAAGAAAACATCGGCTACGTCGCCCGACTCGGTAGCTCTTCAGGTTACGCGACAGAAGACTGGGTCTGCGGCACGACCATCGAAGACAACCTCAACGCGAATTCCAAATACCGGTTTACCTACGGTACCTTCGGAGACCCGCGCCCATTGGTCTACTCTGGCCGCGCGACCAACCACGTAGGAACCTACAATTTCGGCGGCGGTTTCCTCGGCCAAACCAGACTCGATACCGATCGCGATGGGCAGATCACCCCCAGCGATTCACCCATCGCCAACGTGACGCTCTTTGCCGACCGTAACGACAACG
>Ga0208487_1000213_pt1 | contig 14830 bp, 31 predicted proteins | sample LakMenEpi21Sep12_FD_150723 | JGI IMG/M metagenome (GOLD analysis project Ga0208487, IMG submission 150723) | Freshwater microbial communities from Lake Mendota, WI - 21SEP2012 deep hole epilimnion (SPAdes) | ecosystem: Environmental > Aquatic > Freshwater > Lake > Epilimnion/Euphotic zone ...
TCACATCTTCTACTTCTGCATCACCATAGAACCACTCGGATCGTAAGGAAAAACCACCATCAAGGTCATTAAACCATTCCTGAAATGCGTCTTCAATTGTATCATCAAAGTCCCAATCAGCAGTAGGATGGTTAGTCATTTTAAAATAACCTCCGTGCCTAAATTAACACAATACATAATCATATAGAAACCGAATATAGCAAGAAGAGTAAGTGGTTTGTTTCTTAAATGTTGTGCTAGGAAAAGATTACCAACAATAAGATAGAGATCTGATTTACTCATAATGTATCAAAAGGTTGTTGTGGATCTTTGTGCCAACTTCTATTGTAAGTAAGCCATTCTTCTTTTTGATGAGTCATCTGTGCCATCCAGTGTCTTCCGTCTTCATCAATCGCATCAAGATAATGAATACGGGTCTTTGGATCAATCACTCGTGTGATGTGTGTGAATTTTACTTCGTTAGTCATTTTTAACTCCCACTATGTTCATAAGATGCGTGTTCATATCCCTCACTATACCCTCTATCATATCCATCGTTGTATCCATCTTCGTGCATTGTTAGGGCAAACTTCAAGAGTTGTTCTTCCCAACAATCCCAGTAATTAGATTGTGTCCCATCATCCTTTTCTCCCACAAATTCATCAAATCCACAAGTTTTAGCAAGTTTAAGGATTTCTTCGTTAGTCATTTCACAAAATCCCCAACCACAGGAATAGGACCACAAATCTCATTAACAAAACTTTTTGTATTATTTTTGAGTGTTTGACGACACTCCAAGTTCTTATTGTATGTTTGTTGAAAAAGTGTTCGTTGTTGTTGCTCACTATAAGTGATAATAGCACCAGCAACGATTACAATAAAAAATACAGACAAAACTGCCCAATCAATTTCATTAAAGTTTTTCATAGGTTTTCAATCTCCTCACACAATTCCAACACATCAGCACACATAATCACACCAGGGCTTTGTTGGAGTTGGTTGATAACTTCACGGAGAGCAGCAGCAACTCCGTCCTGTGGATAGTTGTAAGTATCCTCTGCTTTGTATGCTTCCATAATCCGTTGTGCTCTTTCAGTCATCGTTCATCATCCTCCACAGGAAACCCATCCATCTCTTTTAGCTTCTTTACTATACCAATAATCAAAATACCACACTCTAAAATCACAACGATAATATTGAACTAAACCAAACTCATTTGCATCCTCTTTTGTTGGACTATGAGTGTAGATGAGGTCTTTGGTGTCTAATACATTTTTAGTCATTTAGAGTGCCTCCACATCATAAGAAATACAATTTAGTTCATCAGCAATATGAGTAAGCCAAGGTTCATCTTCAAGAATTCCACTTCTATGAATATTGGAAGAAATCACACGAATAGCATTACCAAGTGCTTTCTTCATATCCTCTGTGGGTTCATCTTTAAGATTTGCTTTGAATGTTTCCCAGATTTGGTATGCTTGGTTAGTCATTTCAGTTGTCCTCTCTCAAACGAATACTACCTTCAATCTCACCTCGCATATCATAAAAATACTCTTTGGCAGTAGAAAGGCACCAGTTATCATAGTCCTTTTGTGTTGGATTTCCTTCGGTTTCTTGAAGCCGAAATTGTTCCCACATTTTCAAGAACTCATCTACGGAAAGTGTGTATTCCAGAGAAACATATGCGACTTTGGGAATGATGTGGTTAGACATAGAAGGAAGATTTTGGACTACGATGAGAAGGTCGTTTCCAGTAAGCATAAGAGGTGTCTGTGTATGAGAGTATTATAAGGCATCCACAGAGTCTGTGGTGAGGTCTTGTGCCAGTTTAGAAAGTGTCTTCGTATTTCAGTTTTAAAACAAATATTACAATCAGGGATATGATACTTACTGAATGCCAAATTTGTTCATCAGTCATAATAAACATCCTCCTCATAAGCAACATAGTCAGTTTGAAGATGGCAGAAGAAATCTCCACCACTATCTTCTGGGTGTGTCATAGTATAACACCATTCATCAAAGATTTCTCCTACCCACCACCAGCCAACTTGGATTTTCTCAAAGAAGTTCATAGGACGATTGTAGAGTTTCGTCATCGGGCACCTTCTTTAATCATTTTACGCATCGTTGTTTCAAAAATAATGTCTTTTTCCAGTTCGTATGGTGATGCTACTTGGAGATAGGTTTGATACTGATGCTCGTTGAGGTCTTTGGAAGGAATGCAACCATTATAAGAGATGATTTTTTGGATTGCTTTTTCAATTGGTTCTTCATAAACCCCTTTGAAGATAAACATCAGTTATTCTTCATCCTCCTCATCATCACTCCCCCAGTCAATCTCAACGGTTTCAAACTGCTCTACATTAGTGTAAGGCATAGGATTTGCAGGTCCTCCCATCTCATAATGGATTTTATCAAACAATTCTCCAAGCACTAAACTCTCAAATGCTTCCTGGTCTGGATAATCCTCCCAGTCCTCAAACATTTCAGTTGTGGGAGCAACTGTGAGAGTTCGGGTGTAAGTTACTGTGACTGCTTTGAGTTGGATTTTAGTCATTCTTCATCCTCAACAGGGAACATAGCATCATACTCTTCATCAGTTAGTGTGAGATACTGGACATCAGCATCTTGATGTTCTTCGGCATACATCAGTTGGTAATGTGCAAAGGAACTTTCAGAAGTGCTGGCATATTCTACAAGACCATCAACAAGGCAGAGGTAGTTCATTTCAGTTCAGAATAATTGCTAACTCGGTGTTGTTGTCTTTGTATGAAGAACTTACGATGTCTTGAACTTCTATATCATAAACATCCTCAAAACCAATACCAGATGTTTTAACTACGATAGTGTCATCAGGAACCTCAAGATTGACGAGAGCATCAATTAGTTGTTTTTTAGTGAGTGACATCAGTTTCTTTGTGTATGAGAGTATTATAAGGCAAAAAGGGCACCTGTGGAGATGCCCTGTGCCAGTTCTTCAAGTGTCCTATTTAAGTTCATCTTCTTGTCTTTCAATTTCAAAAGTTTCGTTGAGAAACTCAATTGCGTATTTTCCTACTACGAATGCATCTTTATCTTCAAAGAACCTAGTGCCGATGGTTCTCATATCATAACCTTCTTTGTGTTTATCAAAGAAAGCAATCACATAGCAGTTTTCACTACCATCAGTGTTCTCATACCAACTAACCAGTTCATATTTGTTGTTGTATTTACTGAAACGAAATTCAATCTTACGAAATCTCATTGTTCTCCAACATAGTTTTGATTTGTTTGAGATCTTCTACCCTTTGTTTAGCAATGTCATACTCCTCACAATACCAATCAATGTTATTGTTCTCATAATTGGTTTCCTCCCTAATGTCCCATTCAAGACATTGTAGATGTCCTTCTTGATCGTTGATGAAGTAGTTGAGAGTTTCAATGAGTGACATTTTCAGGAGCAGGAGGAGGGGGAACAGGTGGAAGTTGTGTAGGTTGTGGTGCGACTTGTGGAGTTTGAGTGGGAAGTGCTATAGGTTGTGGAACGACTTGTGGTTGTTGTGTTTCTTCAAGTTGTTTTTCAAGTTGTTGAACTTTTTCTTCAAGTTGTGGAGTAGTTGATTGATTGTCTTGTGAAAGTTTATATCCAGCAGCCCCAGCAGCAAAGATACTTGCAAGTGCCGCACACACAGAAACAGTCTTAGAAAAACTCATTTTGGATCAGCAAGTTTGTAGGGGAACTCTTTGCCCGACAACTCATCATACAGCAGTCGGGCAAAGATGATGTGGGGTCTTGTGCCAGTTTCAATTGCGGACGATGTGGCAACAGTCCACATAATATCAAGGTTTTTTTTATCAGGTAAGGGTTTCATCCAACTCATTCAAACGATCAAAGTTCCAAGTTCTTTCAATCAATCCAATATCAAATCCAAACTTATAAGCCCAGAAGAGAATACTTAAGGTGCTTCCACTTCCAGACTTGATTTGTAGATAAGGCCAAGATGGATAATCATTCCAACTTACAGATACTTGAAGCAAACTCCAACGATTGATGTTTAAGATTTGCACATAGTATTCGTGTCCAAAATCTTCACGATGATTATACTTAATCAAAAATTTGCGTTTATTAAATTTAATCAAGTTCATACAGTTCCTCCGCAATTTTTAATAGATCATCTTTATCCAGAACAATTAAATCGTTCTGGGCATTATAAGTTTTTACAAAATTAGAGGCAGTCAAAAGAACAGCAGAAACTAACTTTTCTTCAGTATCAGCACCATTATTGCGACATTCCCATACTGCATTCATAAACTCCTTTGCTCTGTCTGTCACACTCCCTCCTCAAGATTAGTTTGTTGGACTTCTTCTTCGGTATATTCTACAGTTCCCATAGGTCCTTTAGGTGCTTTCATCAGTCGTGCAATCTCTTCCTCACGGATTTTATATTCCTGAAACTTATCTTCAAGGTCTTCATCCATCGTCAGTTCATATTCCTTGCAAACTTTGCGTTGGTCTTCTTCACTTACCCAATCATTAAACACCAGAGACATTGCACCACTACGGATACTTTTGGGGTCCATACCAACACACAACATAAACTTCTCAAACAGTTTGAAATACTGCTTTGCGTTCAAGTCTGCAGCAGGTGCAGTAATCAGGTAGTGCTCTTCAGGAATATAATCATCACCAGTCCACGATGATGTTCCATAAGTTGGTGTGAATGTGGCATCAAATTGCAATCGGACTTCGGCAGAATAAGTCATTGGAGTGGTGTTTCAATACAGATACTATAAAACCCCTGACTGGTAAAGTCAAGGGCAAGTGGACGGTTTTTAAATTGGACTATGAAGATAGAATTGATCGGCAAATCCTTTTACAAACTTGTTGATTGTCATCACATTCAATCAAACAATTATAATAATCATTAATCATATCATTTTGTTCGTTTGCCCTCTCTATAGTTTGGTTTAAATGATCCAAATTTTGTTTCCATCCAGCCAGTTGATTATAAGAAATTAAGTTGTGCATAATAACCCCCAATGCACAAAGAACATCATAACAAAGTTTGGTTTTCGTTCATAGGTTTTCTCACTCCATCATTCTATCACTATTTAGATATTATGTCAGGGTTTCTTAACATAACTTATTCTGCGTCTCTTCTACCAATCAAATATCCAAGATAAAGACCACATAAAAATGCAATAAAAAAATAAAGTTCTTTAGATACAAATTCAATCATTTCCATATTAATATTTGATTGTCTGAAAGAAACCATTCTTTTCTACAATTGCTGTTGTTGAGTCAACGAAATCACCGCAGCACATATACTCAATCTTATCAAACTTTCTCATATTGTTATGGTGTATGTGACCACAGATAATGCCCTTATAATCTCCTTTCTGCCTACAATAGTTTGCTAAGTCAGTTTCATATTGATTGATATAATTCTTTCCTTTGATTGTATTCTTCAGTGCATAAACCAAAGAAAACCTAAAAATCTTTTCTAAAAACAAACTCATTGGAGTAATGAATTCATATCCCCAATTAAAGCAGAGTTGTTTCCAAGAACCAGAAGAGAATTCAGAGTGTTGATCTCCGTGTGTGCAAAGATACTTATCTCCATCTTTTGTTTTATACACATATTCTTCAACCATTTTAAAGTTCTTGTGCTCAAAAGGACAGTATCTCCTCAACATTCCTTCGTGATTTCCAGGAATATAAATGACTTCTACACCTTTCTTTGCAAGGTTTAAAATTTGATGCACACATTCAGTATGTTCCTTTTTCCAATGCGTATTATATTTTTCCATACAATACACATCAATAATATCTCCAACCAAGATCAGTTTCTTGGTTTTGATTTCTTTGAGAAACTTATGAAACTTTTTGACATTGCACCGAGTCACTCCAAGGTGAACATCTGACACGAAGACTGCATCAAACATTTTGGTTTTCCTCCAATTCTTTCATAAGTTCTTTTGCAAGTTTCATTGAACGACGATGCATACTATACCGTGCCCAGGGTGTTTTGGGATGATACATTACAATCCATTTATATTTCTCATACTGAAATTTGATGAGATTGATGACAAATAAAAATGCCTTTGCGACACTCTGATCTGTGCAAATCAGGTATGCAGCAAAAGCAAAGAGTATTAAGTATATGTATTGGGAAGTCACTTAATGATATTCCAGTGTGTGTCGTTCTCTTTATTTAACCAGAAACAATACCTCTTGTTAATGGATACTACAAAGAGTTCAGTTTCAGTCTCTTGTTCCACTTCCATTGCGTGTAGAGAATCCATCTGATTTATAAAACGATTTTTTGCCTTTGAACTTTTAGGAGCAACGTTGATTAAGTGACGTTTGGTTTTCATAGAGTTCATTGTTTTTCAACCCCCACAAAGGGATTATACAGAGATTGGTAGAGTGTGTCAAGTACATACTATAAAACCCCCAGCAGAAGACTGTGGGGGTTAGTGGACGGTTTATGAGGTGCCTATTATTCTTCGTCCGTTCAAAAAACTTTTATTACAATCTTGACCCGTGTTTTTTGAATTCAGAATGTCAGTATCATCAATATCAAACATTTCTTCCTCTTCATATTCACTTACAAGAGTTCTCCAAAATTCAGTATTTTTGCATTTTGATAAGATATTTTGCGAGAGAATTTCTTCTGGTTTGGATGCAGTTGATTTAACCACAGGACGAACTTCGTGCATATCTGAGAGACCATAGATTTGCTGATCGTTTTCACGATAAAGATTTTCTAGATTAACAAAAGTATGCTCAAACTTTTCCTCTCCAAGAAAATCGTAAATTGCTTGCATTGTTTCCTCTGGTTTATCAATCAGGTCTTTGTATTCAACAAAGTGTAAGCAATGATCATATCCTTCCATAATTGCTTTTTTTATTCCGTCAACAGATTGACCTAAAATTCCTTGAGGACTTGCTAAGAATTCGCAACGATTATCATCAGTCAGAGGAATATTTGACTTGATGAGCATTTCATCAATAAAATTGATTTTTTCTTGACCATTATAGGGATTACGACGACACATCATAATAAATGAGGTTAGAATTTCAGAAATATCTCTAACTGGGCAAATGACTTTAGGTACAATATCAAAATATCCAGAAATATAGTTTATTCCATTAACCCAAAATCTATTTTTATCAAAAACAACTGGTTTATCAATATCACTATAATATTGTGAAAGAATAGATGCAATAATTTTTTTAGCAACTTGAATTTTGGGATACGCCAAAAATAATTCATCATTGGAAAATGAATTCTCTAATGCAAGCATTGTTGAAACTACTGGAGAACTTGGTCCAGAATAAAATCTTGGATTTTGATTTAGAATAGATGAAAGCAATGTACTTCCTGATCGTGGAAGACCTGCCATAAAATAAAAAGTTTTGTCTGTTTTCATTTTTAATTACCTCATTGCTTATCAATTGATTCTATAATTTTACCAAAATCATAAATTTCTTCTTTTTCCCCAAATGGATACTCATGTTCGGGCCCATTAAAATCAAAATCAAAAAGATAACTTCCGGGAAGTTTAAAGTCATATGGAATTTCTGTGCAAATATTATCATGTATTTCGTATCCAAAAACTTTTGGACTTGTACCGTTCCAAAGAACTGTAGATTTTAATCTCAATGCCCCGGCAGCATGTTGCATACAAGAATCAATAAGAACTCTTTTCTTACTATGAATAAGAACACTAAAAAGTTCCATCAAGGTTAAAGACTTTTCTGGAGTTGCAAAGATGTGTTCAGCACCATGAAGTTTAACAGAATTCATCTTAGTCACTTGATAAATGTGATACTTATCTTTGTAATGATCCACAATTCTCTGGGCAAGATTTTCTGGCATATCTCTTGTCCACATGTAAGGTCTTGCATCAGTTGCCATTAGACCACCATTAGTATGAATTACCATTATTGGTTTTTTATTTTTGCACCAATGTTTTTTGGCAAGATTGGTTTGAATTTTATTATATCTAATCTCTGGTTTTTCGTTATTATAGGTTAAACCATATAACTTACACCAATTCTGAATTAATGGCATTCTTTTATGAATGTGATCTGTTGTAAAATATGGTTCGTGATGGAAGATTAAAGAATCTTTATCTTGGATATAATTTTGATAGAAATATTGAGTTCCTCCAAGAGGATAGACACGATCGACAAAAGTTAAATTGATAAAAATATCTGTATATACACAAACAACAATTAATTTTCTATCCTGATGATTATTTTTAATTGCTTTTGCGACTGCTGTGGCTGCAATATGTTTTCCAATACCACCCTGAACATGAAAAATAGAATACTTTGATTTCATGAATAAATCATTACTGAATATTATTATATATTGTGTTTAAAAATAAGTCAAGATTAAATGTTTCCTTGATTTCATTAACTAATTTTTTATTCTTAGAAACTACTCCAAGTCCATAAGAACAAGTAAAGTTTGTTTTTGGTAAATCAATTTCTGTAAAGAAGATATAAAACTATCTGCTTTCCATATCCTAGGTATAACAATATCAATCTTGTTCATTTTAAATCTTTTTCAAGTTGCTTTAAATAGTCACATTTATAATTTGAACAAGTAACTGATTTACTTTTATAAATCTGACAGCATTTAATATAATCATTATAAAAAATACAAGGTCTATCTTTTACATCTAATCTAATTCTCATAATAGGATAATTTTCTGGTTTTTGCCAGGAAGGTCTATCTGGAAATAAATTTTTACCTTCATCATAATCAATAAAGATATCTTTCCAGGCAATTTCAATTCCTTTAAATTGACGCCTGACTCTACCAAGAACCTCTATGTGATCCGGAATTGGACCTATCATCCACTCTCCATTATGAGATTTGCAACATCCCCCGTCTTGTCCTTCTCCACCACAACACTTTTTCTGACAATGATTCATTTTTAGTTATTTTTGAACATTATAAATTTCCTTAAAATATTTTAAGGAGTTTTGAGTAGATTTTGTATTATTTGGAAAATCTTCTCTCTTAGGTCTTGGTTATTTTTCATTTGAGTTCATACGTATATCTTTACTTCTTGATATGCAGAATTGTATTTTTCATTAATTTCTTTTTTAATCTCTGCTCTTTTATCATTCGTAATATAAACCAATCGTGCATTACAAATGAACTCATCATCAAACACAAATTTATTCTCTGAAATTCTCAGTTCATCTTCAATTTTCCATAATTTTGAATTAACTTTTAAAAGTCGTTCAAGTTCTTCTTCATCATAAACATTATTATCCCTTGCAATCTTTATAAGATCTGTGAGTTCTTTAAAGACATAAGAATTATCAATATATTGAGATTTAATTTGAAGAATAGAAATTTTATCTAGAAGTTCTCCTACAGAGATTGGAACTGTGATTTTCATAGAGGATTATTCAAATCAAAATTGTTTTTAATAAACTCAATCAATTCTTTATTCTTAGAAGCAACTCCAAGACCAAATGTATGAGTGAATGTTACTTTTGGGATATCAAGTTCTTCAAAAAATTTCTTCACACCATAGTGATTTTCATTCAGTTCTTCAATACAAGTATCGTGAAATAGAATGACTCCATTTTCTTTTACAAATGGACTCCAAGTTTCATAATCGTGCTTTACACTTTCGTATGCGTGATCTCCATCAATGTGAAGAATATCAATCTGCTTATCCCAAGTCTTTGCAACATCATCAAAAAGTCCTTTGATAAAAGTCACATTGTCTTTCATAAACAATTTCTCTTGTTTATTGAGAACATATTCATAAGATCCGTGATTTCCACCAGTGAATTGATCTCCTTCAAAAGTATCAACACCATAAACGTGACCAATACGAGGCATACCAAAACAGAAGGTTGAGAATCCCCAATCAACTCCAAGATCTACGGTCACTTCTGGTTTAACTTGAGTCACTAACCATTCTGCAAATCTACGATGTCCTCTCCAACAAGAAGGAATATCTTCAAGATTAGTCAAAAACAATTTATCAATCGCATCAATTCTTTCTGGTGATGAAAGCATATCTGGATTAAAACCAGTCGCAAAGATTGTAAGATTGGGATTATTCAATCTCTTAGAAAGTTCAAACAAATATCCAAATGCCTGAGATAAATGACTGCCTCCCATATTCATACCTTCACTGACTGCGTGGAAAGCATAATTCATTCCTCGTTGCATATCACCCATACTCAGTAGAATTTGACTGAGACGAATGAAAGCAACAATTCTAAAACTATCAAAGTATGGTTTGGATACATTTAGAAATTCTTGTCCATATTCAAGTGCTTTTTCTCTATTTTGAACATTGAAATAGTGACTGAAAATAAACCAAACCCAATACCAGTTAGTTGGATCTTTTTTATGTTCTCTTTCGCAAATACTGAAATAGAATAATTCCTTATCTACTGTCTTATGAATTTTCTTTGTAATCTTAATCGTCGTATCTACACCAACTTCATTCAGATATTCTTTCGTTGGAACAAAGTTTGGAACTTCGTGGACCGCATTCACCCAAGTATAATTTTTGGTTCTATGAAGACGAGTATGAACCTCATTAGACTGCACAGGTTCATCAGATCCATTATCATCAAATCTCAAATGTCTGAATGTAGTGAATTCATCTGCAATCACACCAAATCCTTCTGGATGAAATTCATCAATATCCTCATTAAAATCTAGTGCAAATGCCCAATCAGTTTCCACATAAGACAATGCTTGATTTCTTGCAACTGAAAAATCAAACTCTTCACGAGTTTGTGGATGTTCATAAACTTTAATACCAGCGTCTTTGAGTAGTTGAACTGTATCATCTGTGCTTCCAGTATCAACGACTACTACATCATCAAACTTTTCTGCGTTCTTGAGAAACTTTTCAATATTTTTTTCTTCGTTTTTTGCAATTGCGTATAGTGTAACTTTCATAAGTATGTGCTCCAATCAATACAAGGTGACAAAAAGTCTTTATGTGAGTGTGTAGAATAACCAGGAATACTTGAGATTAAATTCTTTCCTCTCTTATGTAGTTCTAAAAATTTACCGTGGTCTGCAGAAGGTTCAAATCCAGTTGAGAAATGTTTATGAATTTCTTGATCTTCTTTGAGTGTCTTAAACTTAACTGCAAAAGTATTTGTGGTTGAAGGAGTTGGCATCCAGTGAGAGTATTTTGTCGCAAGAACTTTAGTCATAAAGTCCTTGTACATCTCCTGATACTTGTCTCCGTGATCATAGAGTGTAACATATTGGACTGGTAAAGTAAATCCATCCATAAGAACCTTATCCCATTCTGGACGATGCACATAATCATCTTCAAGAAAATAAATGATCGTATCATCATCAAAGTCTTGTGAAAGAATATGATCTAGTGTCTTACAAAAACTAGAACTTTCTTTTCCACAGTTGATTGTGACTACTTCTTCATCTTTGAGAAAAGTATCTTCTTGTTTTCCATAACATTCATCAAAGATAATTGTATAGTTGGTGGTTTCTGGATTCAAAGTATTCTTGAAATTCTGGAATACCTTTTCTTTATTCCACCAATCTGGACGATTTGCTCCAGAAAGATTGACTTTTGATGTGTAACAGTGTCTTAAAAATACTTCAATTTTCATTTTCAAAAAGGATATTTTGGTGTTTCTATTGTTGTTTGTTCTGGTTCTTCATAAGCAAAAAACCCATATTGAATGATTGCAAACCAATTAGATTGAATATATTCATCATTCATCGTCACAATTCCATCTACCAATAGACGAGAAACCATTGACTTTGCAACAACTGGATCAATCGCATATGCGTGAGCACGATACATTTTGCGAATAAAAGTATCTGGTGCCTGCATATGAATTGGAGTTGGTTGAATAGGACTATCCCCATTCTTTTGGTCTCTACATCCAAGATAAGTTATTGCATTATAAAATGGATACATTCCATCAAACTTATTCACCATTATAGCATCGTGTTCCAAAATTACAATAGGTCTGTCTATTGTAATACAATGAAACCACAGACTGATGTGTGATAAACAACATCCAATCTGCGATGGAGTCATAAACTTATGATTAACTTTAATCCACTTTAAATAATCCTTATCTTTCAAATGTTCTGGAATTACAATCTCACCAGAAGATCCATCAAATCCTTCCCAGAGAGTATATGGTTGTTCAACTGCTTCACAACTTTGAACACATCTTTGAGTTAATTTCTGTGAAGTTTCATTATTTGGTAGAGTAATAATGTAAGTGTTTTCTATATTGTAATTTTCATTTGGATAGAAAGATTGTAATGATCGTTTCATACTAAATTGCCAGATATAGAAATTCTGTAATCATCACTTGTAGTGAATGGATAGACACAATGAGACAAATGTGCGGGGAATAATACTATTCTACCACACCAATCTTCATTTACATACAAAGTTTCCAAAGATAATTGTCCCAAGATATTTGGATAAATGAATTGAAATGTTGATGCTGCTTTTGCTTTTGTATCTTTAACGTGAGAAGCATTCAATTCTTCTTCTATCTTATAAGGAATCTTTAACCAACAAACAAAACTAAAAGTGCTGCTATGATGATGAACTGGATTAAATTCATTCTTTTTTTGAAAATTAACCCATAAATGTGTGAGTTTAAAATCCTCTTCCTTTTGATAAAAATTCCAATAGTTTGTATATGACTTGCACATCTCATTTAGATATGGTTGCAAAACTGGAATGGATTTTTCCAATTCATATTGCCTCTCTATGTTTCCTGCAAGTCCATTATTATAACTGGAATGAGATTGAAAGTCTGCTGAAATTTCATTCACCTCTTTCACTACAAGATCATATAAGTCGTCTGGAAGTTGTCCAGTAGTCACTCCTGGATTGGGTAATGATATATGAGTAAACGTCATATGTTAAATTTATCATAAAGTTTTACATTTTCTTCACCAATCACTTCTTCTGGTGGTGGTGAAGTTCTTTGAAGTTTTGAACGAATTTGATGAAGATTATCAATACCCCATTCGTGATCTTTTTCTTCGGCACAAGTATTAAAGATACTGGAAAAATCGTGTGAATGTGGTTCTATCTCCAAAAACTCATAGATCTTATTCAGTTCTCTTTCTGGTTTTTGTGTAAGATCATTATAATCCACTAAATGAATATTTGAACGATAATGAGTTAATCCATACACCAAACTTTCATAAGGATCACAAACATAATTTTTCCAAAGACATTCAATACGATTGTCTGTTGTGATTAGTTTTCCTTCTCTTCTTAAATGAGCATCTACAAAATTATCTGCTTCATTATTTCTTTGAATGAGGAGAATATAAGAAGCAAGAACTTCACTGATTCTACGATTCGTTGCAATAATCTTTGGAGTTTGATGTAGAAACTTTTCAATAGAAGAAACATTCTTACACCAACCACGATGTTTATCAAGAATACAAGGTTTCTCTATGTGATTATAAAAGTTTTCTAAAATTGAATTGTAAGTATTATATTGTATCTGTTGCTTATCATAAGTGTATTGAAGATCCAGTTTAGAGAAACCTTCATCAATCCAACAAAGCAAATCTGCAAGTGGTGATGTTGGAGTTGCTTGTAGTTTTGGATGTTGTGAAAGAATTGATCCAAGTAAAGTAGAACCTGATCTTGGAAGACCAGAAAGAAAGAATAATGTTTTCATAATTAAAAAATAATGTTTTACTGATAATCATCTATGTATGTGATTGCTACTGTATGTTGATTTCCAGCACTGACTTGTTTCCAGTTGGTTCCTCCTGCAAATGTGGTGACTGGAGTGGTTCTATTGATTGTATCATTGATTCCTAGTCGTCCATAACTATTCAATCCCCAACCCCATAAGGTTCCATCAGTCTTGATTGCTGTTGTGTGTTCACGACCACAAGAAACTTGTTTCCAGTTGGTTCCTTCTGCGAGTGTTTGATTTGGGATTGCATCAGCAGATATCCAATTCGTTCCTGCCTGGGAATAAGAATTAAATCCCCAAACCCATAGAGTTCCATCATTCTTAAGTGCTATTGTATTAGCATACCCACAAAAAACTTGTTTCCAGTTGGTTCCTCCTGCGAATGTGGTGACTGGAGTGGATCTATTGGTTGTTGTTATTGTATTATCTCCTAGTTGTCCACCATGATTACGACCCCAAGTCCATAAGGTTCCATCGGTTTTGATTGCTGCTGTGTAGCTTTCTCCACAAGAAACTTGTTTCCAATTGGTTCCTCCTGCGAATGTGGTGACTGGAGTGGATCTAGTGGTTGTTGTATTGTCTCCTAGTCGTCCATAACTATTAAATCCCCAAGTCCATAGAGTTCCATCGGTTTTGATTGCTGCCACGTGGTGTTGACCACAAGCAACTTGTTTCCAATCGGTTCCTCCTGCAAATGTTGTGACTGGAGTGGTTCTATTGATTGTATCATTGGTTCCTACCTTTCCATAACTATTAGTACCCCAAGTCCATAAGGTTCCGTCAGTCTTGATTGCTGCCATGGCTCCCGATGCAAAAGGTCCATTAGCAACTTGTTTCCAGTTGGTTCCTCCGTCTATTTTTACTGGGGCAGGGGTTTCGTCAACCCAATTAATACCAAGTGCTTGATTATTATTACTCCCCCATACATAAAGTCTCTTATTTACTCCATCATCATTAATTGCTACCGTGTTATAACCATTACAAGAAACTTGTTTCCAGTTGGTTCCTCCTGCAAATGTGGTAACTGGAGTGGTTCTATTGATTGTATCATTGATTCCTAGTCGTCCATTAGAATTATTCCCCCAAGTCCATAAGGTTCCATCTGTTTTTATTGCTGCTGTAAAATTATTTCCACCAGCA
>Ga0208487_1000215_pt1 | contig 14736 bp, 6 predicted proteins | sample LakMenEpi21Sep12_FD_150723 | JGI IMG/M metagenome (GOLD analysis project Ga0208487, IMG submission 150723) | Freshwater microbial communities from Lake Mendota, WI - 21SEP2012 deep hole epilimnion (SPAdes) | ecosystem: Environmental > Aquatic > Freshwater > Lake > Epilimnion/Euphotic zone ...
TAACCCAATCTGTGGCAAGGAAGCCTTTTCATGACAAGTGCAATATCAAGAAACCCACAAAAAACAAGGCCTTTTCACTTAACCTTGCGACATTCGGGCTCGTCCCGGCGGAGGCGTAATTAACAGCGACGGTCCGCATAAGGCACCAGCGTTCGGAGCGCCTCTTCATGGACCAAACCGTTGCTCGCCAAACAGTGGCCAGCCCGCAGGTCGACCTGCCCGGACCACGAAGTGAACTTGCCTCCTGCTTCAATCACCACCGGCGCTACGGCCGCAACATCCCACGGGTTGACGACGGGATCGACCATCAATTCGGCCCGCCCCGTGGCGACCAACAAATACCCATAGCCATCCCCCCAGGAGCGGCTTACATAGGCCGACTCCTGCAGCGACTTGTAAGCATCCTCGGCCCCCCTGCGTTCGAAGTTGTCGACTTGCGAGGTCAAAAACAATCCATCGCTGAGCGTCTCGACACTCGAGACCCGACACCGCGCCAAGACCACCGGATCATCAGATCCCGGCTCGGTTCCTCTCTGTCCGTACCAAGCTCCACAACCTGTTGCTCCCAATACCAACTCACCGAGAGCAGGGATCGCGATTACCCCTAGGAGCGGTTGGCCGCGGCAGGTCAATCCGACCAGCGTCGAGTACAACGGTACCCCCGAGATAAACGACTTCGTCCCGTCGATTGGATCGATGATCCACTCGAAATCGTTGGAGCCCCCGATCGATCCGAATTCTTCTCCCAGCAAACTATCCTGGGGATACCTTTTGGCGATCGCCTCGCGAACGGCTTGCTCGGCACCCTTGTCCGCAGCAGTCACCGGCGAACGATCGCTTTTCCTTTCGACTTGGTAAGCCGATGTGCGGAAGAACTTCAGCGTGACCTCCGAAGCGATGTTGGCCAGTTCCATCGCAAACTCGATCCTGGCAAGGTACTCCGTCGGATCCATTCCGCAGCCGCTGGGAATCCTCTCCAAGGCTTCAGGAACACCCTTGCGGAAGCTCTCGGGTAGCATGAATCGTGCAAATCGGCCCATCGGTAAGGGTTCTCCTGAGTTTCGGGGCTAGATTCGTGGGAATCCACGGAAAGGGTCGACTCGGTCGACTACACTAATTTCCCGGATCGATCAGAATAAGCTTTCGATAAAAATAAGCTTACGAAATTTGCTGGCTAGACCCTCCCCTCCATTTATCCCACCCAAAGCAAGTTATGTCGACAGCCCCCAAGCTCGACGACGGCGATCCGGCGTTGAAGCCGGCCCCTATCGAGACTTCCGTCCCCGCCGACTCCGAGCGAGCCACGAGCTCGTTAAGGGGAGCGAAACCCTGGTGGTACCGCCTCGTTTCGTTCCTCCTGCTTGCCGGACTAGCTGCGCTAAGCTACGCGACACGCGATCGATGGGAGCCGGTCCTCGAGGGTTGGATTCGACCGGCGGCAGCCAATCGGACCAAACCTCGACCGCCAGTGGTTTCGATCGCCGAAGCCAAACAGGATTCGATCCCACAGTTCATCAATTGTCTTGGAACCGTCACGGCCTTTAACAGCGTGACACTCAAGAGCCGCGTTGACGGAGAGCTCGTCGAGGTTGCATTTCAAGAAGGCCAGATGGTCCAGGAGGGACAACTCCTAGCACGCATCGATTCTCGGACTTTCGAGGCACTGTTGAATCAAACCAAGGGCCAATTGCAGCGGGACCTAGCAGCTCTGGAGTTGGCTCGTCTCAACGTCGATCGATCCCGAAATTTGCCAGCCGGAGGAGCCCTCTCTGAGCAAGAGCGAGACGAGCTCCAAGCCGTCTACAAGCAGGCCCAGGCCTTGGTCGACGTCGATCGAGCGCTTGTTGCAAATGCCGAGCTCCAAGTCGCCTACTGCAACATCGTCGCACCGATCAGCGGACGCGTTGGGCTCAGGCAGGTCGATCAAGGCAACATGATCCAGGCCAGCAACCCCAACGGCATCGTCGTGATCACCCAACTCCAACCGATCTCCGTGGTCTTCTCGATCCCCCAAGATGAGATCCTTCGCGTTCAGAAACAGCTCTCGGAAAGTTCGCTCGTTCCAGTATTTGCCTTCGACCGCACCTTCCAAAATCAGTTGGCTCAAGGAACCCTTACGGCAATCGACAACCAAGTCGACCAGACCACCGGGACCCTCCGACTCAAAGCCACCTTCGAAAACCAGGAATCGCTCCTGTTTCCCAATCAGTTTGTCAACATTCGACTGTTGGTCAAGCAGTGGAGCGATGCGATTGTGATCCCCTCGTCGGCAGTCCAACGCGGAGCGGATTTCCAGTATGTCTATGTGGTCCAGAGCGATAATGAAACCGTCGATATCGCCAAGGTCCAAGTCGCCTTCAGCGAGGCGGGACGATCGGTGATCGCCCAAGGCTTGAAGGCGGGCGATCGCGTGGTCATCGAGGGAACCGACAAGTTGCAACCCAAGGGAATGATCTCGCTGCCCGGAGCCGGTCCGAAGTCGCGATGAACATCTCGAAACTCTTTATCTTACGCCCCATCGCCACGACGCTGTTGATGGCCGCGATCATCCTCAGCGGCTCGATCGCCTATCGCCAACTGCCCGTCGCTGCGCTCCCCCAAGTCGATTACCCCACCATCCAGGTGGTCACGTTCTATCCGGGTGCAGGCCCTGAGGTGATGGTATCCTCGGTGACGGCTCCGTTGGAAAAGCAATTCGGCCAAATCCCTGGCTTATCCCAAATGACCAGTTCGAGCACCCAAGGATGCTCGGTCATCACACTCCGATTCGTTCTGGAATTGGATATCGATGTGGCTGTTCAACAGGTGCAAGCCTCGATCAATGTTGCCGCGAACTTCCTACCTCGAGAGCTTCCCAATCCGCCGATCTATTCCAAAGTCAATCCAGCCGATGCGCCCGTGTTGACCCTGTCGCTCTCGTCGAGCACCATTCCACTGCCCAAGATTCAAGATCTTGCCGACACACGCTTGGCGCAGAAACTCTCCCAGGTCAAAGGGGTCGGTCAGGTCAGTGTCACCGGCGGTCAAAAACCCGCCATCCGAGTCCAAGCCAACCCGACGAGTCTTTCGGCGATGGGGCTGACGCTCGACGATCTGCGTATCGCATTGACCGCGGCGAATGTCAATCAAGCCAAAGGAAGCTTCGATGGCCCCAAGCAATCGATCATCATCGGCGCCAACGACCAACTGTTTAGCGCCGAGCAATTTCGCGAACTGATCGTCGCTTATCGCAACAACGCGCCGGTCAAGTTATCCGAGGTGGCCAACGTTATCGATGATGTCGAAAACGTGCGACAGGCCGCTTGGCGAGACACCACACCGAGCGTTCTGCTGAACATCCAGCGACAGCCCGGTGCCAACATTATCGAAGTGGTCGATCGCATCGAAGCGATGCTTCCACAGCTCAAGGAAGCCCTCCCAGCGGATCTGAAAGTCGATGTCTTGACCGACCGAACGACGACCATCCGAGCCTCGGTCGAAAGCGTTCAGCACGAGCTGTTGTTAACCATTGGGTTGGTCGTTCTGGTCATCTACTCATTCCTTCACAGTTTCCGAGCCACCATCATCCCCAGCGCGGCGGTTCCCCTGTCGATTGTGGGGACCTTTGGGATCATGTACCTGATGGGCTATACGCTCAACAATCTGACCCTTATGGCGCTGACGATTTCCACAGGGTTTGTCGTCGATGATGCGATTGTCATGATCGAAAACATCATGCGATACGTCGAAGACGGCATGGACCCGCTCCCGGCCTCCCTCAAAGGTGCTTCGGAGATCGGCTTTACCATCGTTTCCTTGAGCGTCTCGCTTGTGGCTGTATTGATTCCACTGCTGTTTATGGGAGACGTCATCGGCCGGCTTTTCCGCGAATTTGCCGTGACGCTCAGTGTGACGATTTTTGTATCGGCGATCGTCTCGTTGACACTCACACCGATGATGTGTGCACTGCTGCTAAAAACCATCCCCAAGCACGTCGGCAGCAGTCGCGATCACGGCACGCAAGGCTGGTTGTTCATCGGCCTGCTGCGGTTCTACGAAACGACCCTTAGGTGGACCCTCAAGCACCAAGGCTTGACCATGTTGGTCTTTCTGGCCACCCTTGCCGCTACCGTTTTTCTCTACATTCAAGTCCCCAAAGGGTTCTTTCCCATCCAGGATACCGGAGTGATCCTCGGCATCACGCAGAGCGATCAAGACACTTCGTTTGAACGGATGAAAGACAAACAAGCAGAACTCAATGCTGTTCTATGCGCCGACCCGGCCGTCGAGAGCATCGCAAGTTTCATCGGTATCGATAGCATCAACCTGACGCTCAACAGCGGCCGGATTCAGATCAACCTTAAACCCCATCACGATCGCCACGAATCGATCCAAAAGGTCATGGCGAGGCTCTCGCAAAATGCCTCTGCGGTCTCAGGTATCCAACTGTTCATGCAACCGGTCCAAGACCTTTCGGTCGAGTCGCGTGTCTCGCGCACTCAGTACCAGTACTCCCTTGAGACACCCGATCCAGAGCAACTCAGCGAATGGGTACCCAAACTCGTCACGAAACTCAAAGACCGACCTGAACTCCAAGACGTCGCCAGCGACCAAGCCGTCTTAGGCCGCGAAGCCAAACTCATCATCGATCGCGACACAGCCTCACGTCTAGGCGTTACCCCCTTGCTGATCGATGATGCCCTCTACAACGCCTTCGGACAACGCCAAGTCTCGACGATCTTCACCCAGCTCAATCAATACCGCGTCGTTTTGGAAGTGGCTCCCGAGTTTCGCGATTCTCTGAGCGACATCGGAGCCCTTTACGTCAAAACCAACACGGGCCGCCCCGCACCTTTGGATTCGCTCACGAATATCGAATACCAAAATGCACCCCTTGCGATCAACCACCAAGGCCAGTTTCCCGTCGTGACCGTATCGTTCAACGTCGCCCCAGGCGTCTCGCTCGGTCAAGCCGTCGAGGCGGTCGAAGAAACCGTCGGCGAGATCCAAATGCCCGCCGGAATCGTCCGCTCATTTCAAGGTTCCGCCGAAGCGTATCAAAGATCCCTCTCGACGACCCCATTGCTGATCCTCGCCGCATTGATCACGGTCTATATCGTCCTAGGAGTCCTCTACGAAAGCTTTGTCCATCCGCTGACGATCCTCTCGACGCTCCCGTCGGCAGGGCTAGGTGCACTGGTCGCACTGATCCTGTTTCGCCTGGATTTGAGCATCATCGCTCTGATCGGAATCATCTTGCTCATCGGTATCGTCAAAAAGAATGCGATCATGATGATCGACTTTGCGTTAGAAGCCCAACGCAATCAAGGACTCCAAGCCGAGGATGCGATCTTTCACGCCTGCTTGCTGCGGCTCCGACCGATCTTGATGACCACCATGGCCGCACTGCTCGGGGCTGTGCCACTTGCCTTCAGCGGCGGCGTTGGCTCCGAAATCCGACAGCCCCTGGGTATCTGCATCATCGGGGGGCTGATCTTCAGCCAAGCCCTGACGCTCTATACCACTCCGGTGATCTACCTTTGGTTCGATGCCCTCGGACGAAGGAAAGGAAAACCCGAGGTATCATGAGCGTCCAAGGACCGAATTTTTCTGAAGCCTTCATCCGACGCCCCGTCGGCACGACCCTTCTGACCGTCGCGATCACCCTCTCGGGCTTGATCGGGTACTTTCTGCTCCCGGTCGCGCCGTTACCCCAAGTCGAATTCCCGACCATTTCCGTCGGCGCCAACCTCCCCGGAGCCAGCCCTGAGACCATGGCCTCTGCGGTCGCTACACCGCTCGAAAGAAGCCTAAGCCGGATCGCCGGGGTCACCGAGATGACCTCCAATAGCACTCTAGGGACGACCTCGATCACCCTTCAGTTCGAACTCGACCGCGATGTGAATGCTGCGGCAAGAGAAGTCCAGGCGGCGATCAACGCGGCTCGAAGCCAACTGCCCCCAACACTCCCGAACAACCCCTCTTACCGCAAGGTCAACCCCGCCGACTCGCCCATCATGCTCCTGACATTGGTCTCGGAGATTTACTCCAAGCCTCAAATGTATGAGTTGGCCTCGACCCTCGTCCAACAAAAGCTCTCCCAAATCAATGGAGTCGGACAGGTCTTTGCGACCGGAGCCTCGAATCCTGCCGTTCGAATCGAACTCAATCCCAATGTCCTGAATCAAATGCAGATCGGGCTCGAGGACGTCCGAGCCGCGATCGGTACCTCGAATGCCAATCGGCCAAAAGGGGTGATCGAAGAAGGCCCTGTTCAGTGGTCCCTCAATACCACCGACCAATTGATGACCGCCGAAGATTACCGCCCCTTGATGATCGCCTATCGCAACGGTGCACCCGTCCGACTGGCCGATGTGGCCAAGGTCACCGATTCGCTCGAGGACATCCGGAACTTTGCCCTCGCCGATGGACGACCCTCGATCAGCGTGCTGATCTTCCGACAGCCAGGCGCGAACATTATCCAGACCATCGAGAACGTCAAATCGGTCTTACCCCAACTCAGATCGCAGTTGCCAGCGGCTATCGATCTGGATATCGGAATGGATCGATCCACGACGATCCGAGCCTCACTGCTGGAAGTTCAGAAAACACTGCTGATCAGCATTTTGCTGGTGATCGTCGTTGTCTATCTGTTTCTGCGAGACATCCGAGCGACGATCGTCCCGACCATCGCCGTTCCGGTCTCGCTCATCGGGACCTTCGGCGTGATGTACCTGCTCGGCTACAGCCTCGACAACCTCTCGCTCATGGCCCTGACGATCTCGACAGGCTTCGTCGTCGACGATGCGATCGTCGTGACCGAGAACATCAGTCGCTATCTGGAAAAAGGACTCAAGCCCCTTGATGCGGCCATCAAAGGGGCAGGCGAAATCGGATTTACCGTCGTCTCGATCACCCTCTCGTTGATCGCCGTGTTCATACCGATCCTATTGATGAGAGGCGTTATCGGACTGCTCTTGCAAGAGTTTGCCGTGACGCTTTCGATCGCAATTCTCATCTCGCTGGTTATCTCCCTGACGACGACACCGATGCTATGCGCCCTGCTGCTCAAACCCCATCGCGTCGACGAGAGTTCCAATCGCTATTGGATGGAGAATGCTTATGGGCGTCTCCTAGACATCGTTCTGAAGTTTCCGGGCTGGACCATGATCGCACTGGCCCTGATCGTGGCTTTAAACGGCTACCTTTACGTCAAAGTCGCCAAAGGGTTCTTTCCCCAACAAGATACCGGTCGACTCGTCGGCAACATCGTCGCCGATCAAGGAACCTCCTTCCAAGCCATGGTGGACCTTTGCGAAAAATTCGCTAAAGCCGTCAGTGACGAACAAGCCATCGATCGCGTGCTGGTCTCGACTGGGGGAGGTGGGCCCGGGGGAGGCGGAACGAACAACGCGAGAATGTTTGTGACCCTCAAACCCCTGGATCAACGCGAACAGACCATCGATGAACTCCTTGCTGCCATCCGCAAGAAAACTTCCGGAATCAGCGGTGCAAACCTGTTCATGCAAGCCGTTCAGGACCTTCGGATCGGCGGACGCCCCTCGGGTGCCCAATTCCAATACACGCTTCGCGGCGGCGATCTGAAAGAACTCAACGAATGGACCCTCAAACTCATCTCGGCGATGAAAAAGATTCCTGAAATCACCGACGTCAATACCGACCAACAAGACAAAGGGCAACTCTCCCGATTGGTGATCCACCGTGACCTTGCCGCCGTCCTCGGGCTCGATATCGCAACGATCGACAACACCCTCTACGACGCCTTTGGACAACGGCCCGTCTCGACGATCTACCTCCCGTTGAACCAACGCCGCGTTGTCATGACCCTCGAAAGGGATTACGTCAAAGGTCCCGAGTCCCTCAAAAGCATCTACATCCGAACCCGAAACAACACCCAAGTCCCCTTGCAGGATCTCTACTCGCTCGAAAGCAGGAATACCTCGCTATCGGTGGCGCACTCAGGACTGTTCCCATCCTCGACGATCTCCTTCAATCTCAGCCCCGGCAGCGCCCTCGGGGACGTCGTTCCGATCATCAAATCTGTAAGCTCCGAAATCGGGATGCCCTCGAGTATCCAAGGGAACTTTCAGGGGACCGCCCAAGCCTTCCAAGACTCCCTGTCCAACCAACCCCTGTTGATCCTCTCGGCCCTCGTCGCCGTCTACTTAGTCCTAGGCATCCTCTACGAAAGCTTGATCCACCCGATCACGATCCTCTCGACCCTCCCCTCGGCCGGCGTCGGTGCGATCCTCGGCCTGATCCTCTTCCGTATGGAACTGAACATCATCGGTATGATCGGGATCCTCCTGCTGATCGGAATCGTCAAGAAAAACGCAATCATGATGATCGACTTTGCCATCGCTCTGCGCAAAGACCGTGGCTGGGGAGCCCGCGAAGCGATCCACGAAGCCTGCCTAAGGCGTTTTCGTCCTATCACCATGACCACCCTGGCTGCAATCCTCGGCGGAATCCCCCTGGCTCTCGGACACGGAGACGGTGCCGAACTGCGTCAGCCCCTCGGGATCGCAATCGTCGGAGGCCTGATCGTCAGCCAGTTCGTCACCCTCTTTACCACCCCGGTGATCTATCTGTACATGGACCGCCTACTGACCTTTTTTCAATCGAGCAAATCGACCCGAACTGTGGTAGAATCCAGCCTCCCTGCAACTTATTCCCTCCCTTCCCAAGGAATGTAATCGATGAGCCAGTCCTCCCGCCGCAACTTCCTGAAACGCTCCGCTCAAACCACTGCCGCCGTCGCGTCGGTACCCTACTGGTCCTGGTCCGAAAATACCCTTGCTGCCAGCTCCCAAGATCGCATGAAAATCGGCTGCATCGGCCTGGGGGGAATGGGCACCGGTGACGCCCACGACCATAACCGCTACGGCGATATCGTCGCGGTCTGCGACGTCGACGCAAACCATCGCGAACGCGCCCGAAACGACGAAAGGATCGGTAAAGGCAAAGCCGAATCCGTCGAAGACTACCGCAAAGTTCTCGACAATAAAGAGATCGAAGTCGTCAGTATCGTCACACCCGACCACTGGCACACCAAAATCGCCATCGAAGCCCTGCAAGCCGGCAAGCACGTCTTCTGCCAAAAACCATTGACCCTGACCCTGGCCGAAAACCTCGCCATCCGCGCAGCGTGCAAGGCCAACCCCAAACTCGTCTTCTTCATCGGAACCCAACAACGCTCCGACCGCCGACTCTTCATGCGAGCAGTCAACCTGGTCCACCAAGGGCTCCTAGGTGATATCAAGAAAATCACCTGCGGAATCAACGGCAGCCCCACCGGTGGACCCTTCGCCAAAGCCGCACCACCGGCAAACCTCAACTGGGACATGTGGCTCGGACAAGCCCCCAAAGTCGACTACATCCAACAGCGATGCCACAATGACTTCCGCTGGTGGTACGAATACTCCGGCGGCAAATTCACCGACTGGGGAGCCCACCACATCGATATCGCCCTATGGGCAACCAAAATGACCGAACAAGGATCCGGACCGGTCGAAGTCGATGGCACCGATTGCAAACACCCCGTCGAGATGAAAGACGGCCAAACACTCGCCGACGACCGTTTCAATACCTCGAACGATTTCAATATCATCCATACCTTCGCCAACGGAATGGAAATCCACGTCACGAGCCGAGGCGATAACGGATTGCTCATCGAAGGCTCCAAAGGTCGCATCTTCGTCAACCGCGAACGGATCACCGGTAAGCCCATCGAAGAGCAATGGGACAAAGAGGTCTACGGCGATGAGCAACTCCAAGCCCTCTACAAAGGCAAACCCCACGAAGGGCACAAAGCCAACTTCTACCGATGCATCCGAGAAGGTGGATTGCCCGTCTCGGATGTCTACTCCCACCTCCAAACCATGAACCTTTGCCACCTGTCGGCCATCTCCGGTCGACTCGCTCGCAAAATCCGTTGGAACGCAGCCACCGAGAAAATCGAAGGTGACGAACTCGCCGCCTCGATGCAAGCTCGTGCCCAACGCGCAGGCTTCGAAATCCCAAAAGTCGGCTAACGCCATGAAACTTGCTAAGACTCGATTCCCAACGCTCGGCTGGCTCGCAGGGCTCATCCTGTTGGCCAGCCGTTTGGCTTTTGTCCAAGACCTATCGCTTGCACAAGAGATATCAACCGCGCAGAAATCCGCGACCGAGCCGGACTTTGCCTCGCAAATCAAACCGATCCTAGCCAACCACTGCTGGAGCTGCCACGGTCCTGACGAGCAAGCCCGCAAGGCCGATCTGCGGCTCGATCGTCGCGACGATGCCCTAGCCTCGGTTGCCTTCGTTCCAGGCAACGCCTCGGAAAGCTCCCTCATCGCGCGCGTCGAATCGAACGATCCCCACGAGCAAATGCCCCCGCCGGAGTTCAAGAAACCTCTATCGCTCCAAGATCGCCAACTCCTGAAAGCTTGGATTGACGCGGGCGGTAAATATTCGCAACACTGGGCATTCACTCCACCGAAAACCAACCATCTAGCGAACCCTGCTGCGACGAACCCCGCTGCGACGAACAACACCGCCTATCGGATCGATGCGCTGGTCGCTCGCGAACTTGAAAACCACGGATTGAGACCCTCTGGACCCGCCGATCCGGCAACCCTCCTGCGCCGAGCAAGCTTGGACCTGACCGGATTGCCTCCGACGATCGAAGAACTCGACGCGTTTTTGAAGAACCCCTCCGAGGAAGCTTACGAATCGGCCATCGATAAGCTCCTGCAAAGCGATGCCTATGCCGAACGGATGGCGTCCCAATGGCTCGACCTAGCTCGCTATGCCGATACCAATGGCTACAACAATGACGAAGATCGCCAAATGTGGCCATGGCGCGATTGGGTCATCCAAGCCTTCCGCAACAACATGCCCTACGATCAATTCCTCACCGAACAACTCGCAGGGGATCTGCTCCCAGAGGCCAGCTTGCAACAGCAAGTCGCCACCGGATTTCTCAGAAACCAAGGGCACAACACCGAAGGAGGCATCATCCAAGAAGAGTACCGCGTCGAGTATGTGGCCGATCGTGTCCACACCGTCGCGACGGTGTTCCTCGGCCTGTCGATGCAGTGCGCCCGATGCCACGACCACAAAGTCGATCCGATCTCCCAAGCCGAATACTACCGCTTCTTCTCCCTGGTCAACAACCTCGAAGAGAAACAAGCCAGCTACAGCAACTTCGTCGGCGCTGAACCCTTTGTGCGAGTCCCCACCGTGGAACTCATCGAACAAAAGAATCGGCTCAACGCCCAGCTCGAACCGATCCGAGCCCAAATCGACTCCAAGGAACAGCAACTCGAGAACACCTTTGCCGCCTGGGTCGCTGCAAACTCCGATGCGACAATCCAAAAGAGCTTAGGCACCACCCAAACCGACTACGCCGATTTCGAACCTGCGACCCAACCTGCCACCGATTCCCCCTTATCCGCAACGTGGTCCAACCCCGAATCGTTGATCCTAGAACCCGGAAAAATCGGCTCGGCTGCCACGCTCGATCCGGGGCGATTTTTGATCTCCAATTCGTTCGGTAAAATCGATTCCGATCGACCTTTCTCGATCAGCCTATGGGTCCGTGTACCGACGCTCGGGAGCATGGCAATCCTGTCTCGCATGGACGAAGCGATGAACTTCCGGGGCTACGACATGCTGCTGGTCAACGGCAAGATCGAAGTCCATCTGGTCGATCAGTGGCCCAGCAACGCGATCAAAATCAGCTCCCATCAGACCATCACGCCCAACCAATGGCATCACCTAACACTCACCTACGATGGATCGAAGAAAGCAGCCGGTGCCAATCTGTTCATCGACGGCAAAGCGACCAAGTTCGATGTTCCCAACAATAACCTGACCGGCTCGCTGACTACAGACAAACCCTTCCACCTAGGCCTGCGGGAAAAGTCTCTCCCCTTTACCGGTTCGATCGATGAACTTCGGATCTTCGACGGAGCACTGACTCCATCCGATGTCCAACGCTTGGCCCAGTTGCAGCCCCTCGAACCCCAATCGAACTGGGTCCGTAAGCCCTGGGCGGATTGGACCGAGGATCAACGCAATCTAGCCAAAGATTTGACCCGCAAGACCATCGATCCAGATCATGCCAAACTTCTAAACCAAGCCACCGAGATTCAAAACAAGATCCGAGATATCGATCAGTCCGCACCCGCAGTCATGGTCATGCGAGACATGAACCCTCCGCGAGAAACCTTTATCCTCAAACGCGGACAGTACGACCAACCGACCACCAAGGTCCAACCGGGGATCCCAGAGGCTCTGCGAAGCGACCCCATCGAGCACCCGAGCAATCGGCTTCAATTGGCACAATGGCTCACCCACCCGACAAACCCGCTGACGGCCCGAGTCGCTGTCAATCGCCTCTGGGAGCAATGCTTCGGAACCGGATTGGTCCGCACCAGCGAAGACTTTGGTGGCTCCGGCGAGTACCCCTCTCATCCAGAACTGCTCGACGCCCTGGCCATCGATTTCATCGAAAACCGATGGGACATTCGCCAAATGCTCAAACAGATCGCAATGAGCAAAACCTACCGGCAAGAGTCGCGACTGACCCCGGAACTCAAACTCCAGGATCCTGAGAATCGATGGTTGACCCGCGGCCCACGCCACCGTCTATCTGCCGAAACCATCCGCGACAATGCGCTGGCCATCAGCGGCCTTCTGAACCGCAAGCTCGGTGGTCCTAGCGTCAAACCCTATCAACCCGCTGGACTTTGGGAGGATGTTACCGTCGAACGCCGAGGCAAGTACGTTGCCGATACCGCAGAAGGTCTCTTTCGACGAGGCATGTACACCTTCTGGAAAAGGACCTGCCCACCCCCTTCCATGGTCAGTTTCGATGCCCCAAACCGAGAGGTTTGCGTCGCGAGGCGATCGCGCACCAACACGCCCACCCAAGCCTTGGTGCTGCTGAACGATCCGACCTATGTCGAAGCGGCTCGGGTCTTCGCAAGCGATATCCTCCGAACCGGCGGGGCCGACGATCTGATGCGGTTGAACTATGCATATCGCAAAGCCATCGCAAGGCAGGTACTCCCCGAAGAGATCCCCCCGCTGAAGGAACTCCTCGACTTGGCCAAGTCAGAGTTTCTTCAAGATCCGCAGCGCACAACAGCATTCCTGAGCGTCGGTACCCTACCCCCTGCCTCGGAATTGAACCCTAGCGAACTTGCGGCCTGGACCGTCGTGTGCAGCGCAATTCTCAATCTCGACGAGACCATCACCAAATACTAGCTCCCCGAGATACTTGTTCCAGAAGATACTAGCCACCCGAACCCAAAGCTCCCAAGCGACATGGAATCCGAACTATCCTCCCTTGCGTTCGATTCACGAAGAGCGTTCCTCAAACACTCGGCGATCGGGACCGTCGCGCTTGCGCAACTGCTCGGAACCCAACGACGCGCTTCTGCGGCCCCCCAAGACCCAGTCGACAGCCCCGCAGTCTCCAGCCCCGCAGTCGCCAACCACCAGACCCACTTTGCGCCGATGGCCAAACGGGTCATCTACTTGTTCCAGTCCGGCGGCCCATCGCAACTAGAGCTCATGGACTACAAGCCCAAGCTCAAGGAGTACCACGGAAGCGAACTGCCCGATAGCATCCGAAACGGCCAACGACTCACCGGCATGACCTCCGGACAAAAAAGCTTTCCAGTCGTCGCCCCCAAATTCCAATTCCAACAAGTCGGCAGCAATGGGGCTTGGTTCAGCGAACTCTTACCCCATACCGGGGCGATGGCCGATGATCTGTGCATCGTCCGATCGATGAACACCGAAGCGATCAATCACGACCCGGCGATCACCTTCATGCAGACCGGATCGCAGCAACCCGGCAGACCCTCGCTCGGATCGTGGCTCAGCTACGGCCTAGGCAGCGAAGCCGAGGACTTGCCCGCCTTCGTCGTGATGATCTCGCACGGAACCGGCAAAGATGCCAACCAAGGCCTCCTAGACCGACTCTGGGGAAGCGGCTTTCTGCCATCGAGCCACCAAGGGGTCAAGTTCCGAAGCGGCTCCGAACCGGTCCTCTACCTGAGCGATCCGCCCGGGATGCCTAGAAGCCTGCGACGAGGGATGCTCGATCAGATTTCAAAACTCAATGCACTCGAATTCCATCGGGAACAAGACCCCGAAATCCTCTCGCGAATCGAACAATACGAGATGGCATTCAAGATGCAGATGTCGGTCCCGGACCTGACGGATGTTTCCGACGAATCCGAATCGACCTTGAAAATGTATGGACCCGACGTCCTCAAGCCCGGTACCTATGCCGCGAACTGTTTACTCGCTCGAAGGATGGTCGAACGCGGGGTCCGATTCGTGCAACTCTACCACCGTGGATGGGACAATCATGGCAGCTTGCCATCGAACATTCCCAAACAATGTCAGGACATCGATCAACCCCAGGCCGCATTGGTCCAAGACCTTAAGCAACGCGGACTCCTCGACGATACCATCGTTATCTGGGGGGGCGAGTTCGGACGGACCGTCTACAGCCAAGGCTCCTTGCAGGACGACTACGGGCGCGATCACCATGGCCGCTGTTTCTCGATGTGGATGGCCGGAGGAGGCTTCCGTCCAGGGGCCTTAATCGGGCAGACCGACGATTACGGGTACAACATTACCGAACAGCCGGTCCACATCCATGACCTGCATGCAACCCTCTTGCATTGCCTGGGCTTGGACCACGAAAAACTAACGTATCGGTACCAGGGC
>Ga0208487_1000230_pt1 | contig 14422 bp, 21 predicted proteins | sample LakMenEpi21Sep12_FD_150723 | JGI IMG/M metagenome (GOLD analysis project Ga0208487, IMG submission 150723) | Freshwater microbial communities from Lake Mendota, WI - 21SEP2012 deep hole epilimnion (SPAdes) | ecosystem: Environmental > Aquatic > Freshwater > Lake > Epilimnion/Euphotic zone ...
GTGTCCTATCGCTATAAAAAAACCGCCCGCCTTTGCGTGAATTACAAGTCCTGCACAGAGTTTGTAAGTTGTCTTCCATATCGGTGCCACCGAGCCTTCTAGGGACGATGTGGTCCACCGAGTCAGCCCCTTCCATTCCGCAGCTTTGGCAGGTGTAGTTGTCTCTCATCAATATCCGGGCCCTGATAGTACGCCATAACCTAGTAGAGCCGTTATTCAAAGCAGAGCCCATTAGTACCAACCCCGCCCTGTTAGTCGTTTACGTTTATTCCATTCTTTTAACGCTTTACAAGTAGAACCATAGCGATGATCGATATAACGCAGACCCCAATCGATTTGAGTAAAGGCGTCTTTGCCTCGTATTTTGTTATTTCGTAGCTGTGGGATTCCGTAATGCGAACCGTTTACCGCTTGCGGTCTCCAGTTGCTTTCTCTAGTCCATAACGTATTTAGGCATTTCATCTCGTTAAAATCTTTTAATCGAGAATGCGCATAAAGTTTATAAGATTCAATCTCTCTTGGAATTGCGGCTTCTACGGGCATCGCCGTAAAGCAAAGGACTGCCCAGAGCACCGTAGCTGTTCGCCGGCTAAACCGCGAACGCGGCCGCCTCCAGCGGACGGAGCGTACCGACGCAGTCAATCTCTGTCTAGGTTTACGCGTGGGCTTGGGCGTGTCCCACAGGTTATGCCCATCTTGTGGATAACTCATCGCGTGTAACCAAGCTCAGATTTCTGTATGGCGTGGACGTTGTCGGAGCCCATCGCAGCTAGTACGCAAGGCATAAAGATACCTTTGGACTCACCTTCGGCCGTGGTAAATCGTAGATTTGAGGGCAGCACCAGCATCGCGTCGGTCTGTTCCCATAGGATGTTAAACCACCGAGCCTTTGAGATTTGTACCAGGGCTATCCCGTTATTGTGGGCGATAAACTTCTTAGCCCACGGCGTTACATCGCTATAAGGTGGATTCATCCAGACTCGACCGAACCACTCCTGGGCTAGTCCGTCATCGATAATCGTAAAGTGCTTCCTGGCCGGAATCCAGGGAATGCCGCCAGGTGGAGCTGATACGTCTAAATCGAACTCTAAACCGATGGCGTCAAATATCCATTTGGGCGTATAGTAATCATCGCTTGTCTTGCTAGATACCTCATCAAATCCAATGTCTAAATCAAGTATTTCGTCCATCGATCATCTCCTTGTCTCGTTGATGTATACCGATTACGCCGCAGCCTAAACATTGCGCACAGACGACTAAGTCGCCCACCGGGAACTCAGTTAAAACCGCGTGGATTTTAACCGCGCCACAGATACGACACTTAAATCGCTTCTTGTCCATAAATGCTCCTCTTAAAGTTCTCCATAGGTTGGAGATGTCCCGAAGGAATCCACCAGCTATTCTGGTCGCGATGTTTAAAGCGGTCCCGTTTTGCCATTGCTACCGGTAGCCATCCTTTAAGGTAGTACTTTGGACTTTTGCCTACCACGAGCACTGCGACATCCATCTGCCGGTCGTTTGGATAGATAATCAAGTGGCCGTTCTCGTACCGGGTCCATTTGACCTCGATATTGGTGCCCACATCGGCCTGTGTTTTCATCGTGTCGGCATAAGGGTCGTACTTGAGACCGAAATAGGACGCGACAACCATCTCAGCAGCTATCGCTTCTGCAAGTTCTGAAATCTCTTCGTGAAGATTTAACTTTATGTTATAGCGAGGCTCACTGCCCATCTTTGGCGTCTTTTGGATTTTCAATAAAGCAGCGTGGTGCGCTACTAATTCGCTCTGCGGATGTAATCTCATTGGGATCATCTCTGACCTCTTTCAGATTCACTCAAAAGCTCGTCTGGAACCGGTTCGCGTTCAGGGACCGGGTCGAGGTTTCGTCCGGCCTCTAGTAAGACCTCGCTGTGGTCCTCCGGTGTCATCCACTTGTCGCCGTATTTTTTCATCCAAATCGGCGGGCATTGGCGGGCCTTTACTTTTTCAGGACAGACATAACCCTTGTATGGGCTGCCGGTTTTGCCCGTGCCTTCTTTGAGAATGCGATGACCGTGTTTACAGACAGGCGGCTCTGGCATAACTTCGGCCCCTAGTTTTGACTTTAGCTGAGCAATTGATTCGGCTGCCGTTGGAACGTCGCGCTTTGATGTGTGTGCATCGGGATACGCGGCCTGGGCTTGTAAGCTCTGGGCCTTCTCCATGTCCTGACGCGTTGGACGGGCTCCAGAGGGCGTTAGAGCCCCAATAGCACGGCCCACAGCGGAAGTTACGCAGTTCTCAATCCAGAAGTCTCGATTGACGCCGTGTGTTGACCTAAACTCATAAGCGTAATCTGTAGCTGCTGGCAATTCAGCCGGGTCGTCTGTTCTGTAAACCGTGGCCTTAACTAAAACTCGACCCTGGTCATAATCGACGTGAACGATTTCTGTAACAATACGACCCATCGGGAACTCCGAACGGAATCGAGTAATCCTGGCGTTTACGTCCTCATAATTAGATAAATCGAAGGCCATTATTTGCCCCTCTTTTTCCAGGTCTCAAAAGATAACTCAGATAAAGCTACAGAACGCGCTCTTTGGTAACCGGCGTCAAATCCTTCTCTTTTACCGGAGTTCCAACCGGTGCCCCAGCCGCCTAGAAATACTAGGAAAAGCAAAAAGGCTAGGGCGAAGAAATCGCCATAATCGTATGTACACATCAACTGCTCCTGACCGTGGGAATCGGACGTTCCCATCGGCTTCAGTTTGACCTATTGCGCCGACGGTCTCAAGTAGTACGCGGGTCCTTCGGCGTGTCGTTACGGTCTTTGAGGCCATTTGATGCAAGGACGCCTCCGAGCGACCCGGTTAAGAAAATCGCTAAAGTTTTAAGAAGGTCTATAAATGCCGCATCGTTTGGAGCTTGTGCGCCTATGGGTTGAGTAACGAAAATCAGGGCGTAGGTAATCCCTAGCGTCATCGCGACGAAGCAAAGGGCCAAAGCCGAGCCGATAATTAGGATTAATCGAGCCTTGATGTCTGCCGGGCTAAGGCGTCTTTGGTATCGGCCTGCCAATGATGTCCTCTGTACAAGTTCCCGATACAAGGCACTGCGGCTTTTGGCATTCTGGGCGGCTCCAGTTTTCGAAGTTTTGGCAGGGATACCTGACCCATCCGTCGTAACCACAGCCGCCTAGAACCAGTGTCAGGACTACGGCTTGGAAAGTCCGAAGGCCGAGTCTTTTGGATTTAGCCAGCGCAAAATAACTGGAAGGACTGCAGCTAGACCTGCTCCGGCTATCGCCTTCGGGTCTGTAACTCCGGCCAAATAGACCGCTAATGATGCGGCTACGAATGACCTACTCCAGCTCGCTAGTAGTGCCTTTAGTTGTGCCATTTTTCTTGGCTCCTTTTTTCTTTTTGGGCTTTTCTTCGATTACGTCGTCTGCAACGTCATCGACGACCGGGAACGCATCGAGCGAAGTTACGAACTTCGGACGGGCATAACCGACGATGGGTCCACTGATCCTGGGCCTTTTCTTTAACATCACTTGTCCACCGTTGCGCTGATTACCGGTGCCGCTAGTGTTACCTTCAACAATAAAGCAGTTCTTTGGTCCTACTTTTACGACAATTCCAATATGAGAAATCCGGTCGATGCCATCGTGTGGGAAATCCATAAATGCTAAATCACCGGGCGCAGGGTCTTGTGTCCAACGACCGACATCTTTCATGCGTTGCGCTCCGGCCGATGTAGACACCATCGATGGCAATCTAACGCCCGCCTTTTGGAAGCACCAATTAACGAACGAACCGCACCAGGGCAAGCCATCTGCTCCTGTGTGTTTTCCGTATTTTGTGATGTTGACCGGCTCTTCAACATAACCGATTTCTTCCAATGCGATTTGGCAGACGCGTTGCGCTGTGCCTTCTGTGTTAGTCATAAGTTATCCGTATTTAGCACAATCCCTCAAGATTATGCTAGAAGCAGTTTAGCCTCATCCTCAGTAATCCCTAGCCGATTTAGAAGTGCTGCCTTAGCAATTTCAGCATCCTTTAGCGCTTGTTCCTCTGCCAATTTTCTTTCGGCAGCGTCTTTTCTAAGTTGTAAGATTTCTTCAAGTTCTTCACCGGATATTTCCAGGTGCTTTCCATCTTCATATTTTGTAAGTTTTTCCATTGTTTTATCCTAATCCATAGACTCGGTAAGTGCCTGTAATAGTTCCCGTATCTGGTATCAGCGCAAATCCCGTATAACTCGTAGTATCATCTTTACCAAAACCAACAATTTTTACAGTAGTATAAATGCTACTGCCCATACTACTTGCATAAGAAATTCCATTAGTTTTCTCTGAAGCAAAAGGGTTAAAAATATCTATAATGCCATTACAAAAAATAGTTCCAGACGTTCCGCTCATAATTTCGTTGAACTTGTTTTGGCTTTGAAACTTTGCCGTTGATGCCGTAGTATTTAATCCTCGTAAATACTGAGAATTATGGTCTGAATTAGTGTTGTTGCTGCCTGATACTCTCATCCTCATATCAATGCCCTGATCAGTTGAGTTTGCTGTAATATCTACATAAATTCGATAATTTAAGTATGATGCAGAAAATACATCACTTACATTTACTGAACTAGAAGTAGTGAAAGAGCCATTACTAATAAAAGTCAATCCACTCGAAGGCGCAGCCCACTTCAACCCTGTTGAAGTGCTGGAGTCGGCGGTCAAAACTGTATTGTTAGCGCCAACTGCAAGTCTTGCTGGAGTATCTGCTGCGGTAGCAGAAATCAAATCGCCTTTAGCATCAAGAATTACCAAGGGATCAACTGTAGAAAAAGTAAAATCTAAATCTGTATTCGATGCTTTGGTCAATACTTGACCGGTCGTTCCACCTTTTAAATCAACGAAAGATGAATCGATTGAGTTACCAAGTGTCCGGATAGCGGCTGCGCCATCTTTCACAAGGTCTGTGTCTGCCGGCGTTGCCCAGTTAAAGTTCGTTGTATTTGGCATAGGTCTCCTTTATGCGACAATCGTAGCGTTGAGCCAGTCAAGCGTCGGTGATAACGTGGCCCATTGTTCCACGACCGGGACCGAGTTCCAACGGAAGGCCTGCAAGCTAAAGGCTATCGGGCTGACGGTCATCCGCAGACTAAGAGATTTATAACCGGCCGAAAAGGTCCAACCTTCGACAAATCCCTGAAATTCTCCATCGACCATATTTCCGGGCAGATTTTGGATGTTGACCGGGAGACCCATAAAGACCTGAAGTAGAGCATCTCGGTCGGCATTGTCGATGTCGGTCGAACCCAGCGGGAAAGTTACCTGCGTAAACTGGAACTGCGGATAGGCCCTAATCAATAGATAAAAAGCGGCCTGGTCTTCTGCGTCGTTTTGATTCTTAAGGGTCGTCCGGATATTAGTCGCCAGTTGCCCGTAATCGCTAATCGAGGCCGCGTCGCTATCTGTTACGGTTGAATTACCAGATGAGGTATAAGCGATGGTTATTGAGTTTCGGACGTCTCCGGCTCTTTTGGTAACGGCCATTCCGGGCGCGAGCGCGTGGCTGCCGTCTAAGTCTACATAACCAAAAGTCGCCAGATATTGTGCGCGATGCGTTGAGTCCGCGTATCCGATACGACCTGACGAATCCTCATAAAGATAACCGAGACCCGAAGTTGCTATCCCTGAAGCTAAATCATAGACGTTATCTGTAACGCCGTTCTGGGAATCGAGGTCGTAATCGCCTGGACGGTCTATCTCTCCAAGTCCGCTATTTTCTGCATCTTCCCATTGGACCGCAGGATCATACGCGTTCCAAGTTTCAGCCGCTGGGACTTCGTTCCATTGGTCAAATAAAACCGTGGAGAGAAGTTCATAAATCTGGTCGCCATCAAAATCGCTGGCGATGTTGCCTTCAAATATAGAACGGGCTAACCGCGCCAAAGCTCCGACGGCGATAATGTTGATGTTTTGCCTAGTGGCATTCGTTCCGCTTGTGCCGACTTGAATCGCTAAATCGGTTATGAATCCACCAAATAAAGAAACATAAGTTCCGTTACTTTTCTTTATTTCTATCGTCAGACCATCGTTAATTTCATAAGGAATCGAGGTCTCGTTAGTTTCGACAAGCGTTACACTGCAATAACCAGCGGTGGGCTGCGAATAAATGTCGGTGCGACCGCTAGTAATCGTCAGGTTGCTGAGAGTTGCAGTCGTGATTTCCGTCTGGTTTATTTTGACCCGCCATTCCGGGACCCAGAGCGTCATAGGATTAGCTGAGACCCGCCGGCCCCAGAACGATACTGCGCCTCATTTAAAGCATCGACGACCGCTTCAGCAAAGGCCGGTTTATCAATGATGCTTGGCGCGTTAACGTTAATCGTCAGGCTGCGTTCCTCTCCCATCCTAAATCTAGCTGGGTCGAACGTAGGACCTATCGGCAAAGCTAAACCTGCCCTGGACCCGGTCTCTTCAAAGGCTCTAAATCCTGCGACGTCAGGCGTTCCACCTACTAACCCTCTAAAACTATTAGCGAAAGCATCGCCTATTTCTTCTGCGCTCTTTTTGGTAACTTCAACCGCTGCGGGCTTTGTAGTAGTTGCCACGGCTGCACCGCTAACGACCGTCCCTCCACCGGTTACGACTGCGCCTCCAGTTACAACGGTTCCGCTAGGTGTAATCCTTGTCCCGGCCGTAAATCCTCCAGGTAAGCTTTCTGCTCGAACCGTGTTACCACCGGCCAAAGCAGCCGCATCTGCTTGATTATCAAATAACCGCGTAGCTGCGACGATTGCTCCAACAAGGGCAGCAGCTGTGCCAAGTCCGGCTAATGGATTTAAGGCAAATCGCGAGGCTATTGCCGCCGCCGCTGCGCTATTTCTGAGAGCCGTGTAAGCAGCAGCTAATCCCTGGATTAATAAAATTGTAGCTGAGACGCCTGCGGCGATTTTATTTACAACGAATAGAGTCGCGATAACACCTGCGACAATAGTCAATTCGTCTTTAAACTCGATGATCGTATCGATTAAGCCCCTGATTTTTTTGCCCCATGCTTCCGCAGTCTTTTGGGATTCAGTTAACGAACCTTGTACGCTTTTCTTACCAGTTAAACCATCGATGAATGAATTTAAAGCAGGAACAAATTTTTCTAAAATGAACTTCGTCAATTCCTGAACGACCGGAAGTAATGCTGCTCCGACCGACTCCTTAGCTTCGTCTAATGCGATTTGTACGCGTTCAAGTTGCTTCTGAGTTGATTGCCCGGCGTTCTCTGCAAAGTCTCCAAAGGTTCCGTTGAGTTGCTGAAATATTGCATCGAAATTTTTACTCTTTAAAGTGCTATCGTCTAGGCCAAGTCCTAACTTGCCCAGAGACGTAGTATTCCCGTCGTAAGCACGTCCCAGAGCATTGCTGACCGCCTCTAATGGTTTACCGGTTGCAGCCGATAGGTCTAATGCCAGATTTAGTAATTTTTGAGCTTCTTCGACATCATTCGTACTTCTGACAAGTCTTGAGAAGGCCGGCCTAAGATTGTCGTCTGTAACTCCCACGGCGATGCTTGTCTGAGTTATGTAATCTTCGACTCCGGCTATCTGCTCGGCCGTGGCCTTTGTAGTGCTGCGAATCGTCTCAGCTAATTTAATCTGGGCTGCTTCGTCCTCAGCCGCTGCCTTTACCGCGCTAACGGCGAAGGCGGTTATGGCGGCTCCGGCGACCGCAAAGGCAGCAGCGGCTTTCTTGCCAAATTCAGCGGCTTTTTCGCCAAAGGTCTCAGTATCTTTTTCTGCGCCTTTGAGACTTTTTACAAGGTTCTCGGTGTCGCCTAATATCGTGAGCTTTAAAGTGCGATTACCGGCCATCAGTATTTACTCACTATCTCTGCGAATCGACGTTCCCACCTTGCTACAAGTTCTGGCTGGATTCGACGAAGTGTCGGATAGATAAAGTAACCGGTGCCGCCACGTCCGCTGCGCCCTGAGTATGACGGGAACTGCTTAAATCTCTTGGAGCCGAACTCCAATCCGTAAACTAGCTGCTGTGTCGTGCCGCCGCCGCTGAATCTCTGTGTTGCGAATCCATATGAGAATTCGCCGATTTTGCTTGACTTTGATACGCGGACGCCGGCTGCTACGCGACGAACTCCAAGGGCAGATACGGTGCGACCTAGTGAAGCTACTTTAATCTCATTAGCTGCATAAGTTGCTAGTTCGCCGCCTATTTCTTTTGAAGCAGCTACGCCTTCTTCGTCCATCGCTTTAAATGATCGTGTGATTTTGCGAAGTTCCGCTCTATCGTATGCGATGCCTTCACTTGCCACGTCTATCTCCTAAAATCTCGATGGCCGTCAGGATGTCCTGCTCGTCCGTCCAATACTGCATCGGAATCTGCGTTGCGAGAGATAACTCGACGATTAGTCGGCCGATGCTCCCGCGCTTGTGGCTTTTGGGTCTGCGTCTCCGGCGGTTACATCTGCAACCGTATCAATCCAGATGTCGAATGATTTGATGGGTTTACCTGGATTTTCTCGCTTTGAGGCGTGATAGGCCAAGTACATCAAATCCCAGATTCCGATTGCTTGCGAAGCCTGGCTGATAGTTTTGCCCGTTTGCTTTTCCCATTTTGCCCACTCAGGAGGACGAGCGACATAAGTCTCTTGTTCTCCTGAGTTAAATTCAATTGTGATTGGTAATTTCATGCTCCTGATTTCCTATCTTAGGTAAATGACTCGGATGGTTTTCCGATTACTGTGAACGACAGACTTACTGTCTGAGCGTCCGGGCTGGTTCCGCCTACGCTTGGATAAATTGGCAGAACGTTAAAGGTAAAGACTGCGCCGGTTACGGCCGTTAGGCTACAAGCCAGCGGCGTATTAGGAGCGGTCTCTGCGGCAGTCCATAGAGCTTCGCAGAGAGAATCTGCTGCGCCCCAGTCGGCCAACATTTCAACATCAAAAGTCCATTGAGAATCGATGGACTTATAAGCCTTGTCATAAAGTGTTTGATAAGTTTCAATCGTGGTATCTGCGCTGAGCGTTGCAGTGGTTGCTTGCTCATCGTAATTTTTGGACGCAATCGTCAGAACTAAATCGCGCCCGGTTATGACGGTCGTCGCCATTTGTTACTCCTAGCTTGTCTGTGTGTAGTAGGTGGACAGATTGATGTCGCAGGTTAAGTACTGCGCGGCACCTATCTGAGACACCAGCGGACGTTCTACAACGCCGACGGTGTATCCGGCGGGCAATGCCGCCAGAATGCTAATTACTAGCTTCTCGATGTTATCCAAAGAAGCCGGGTTGCTGTTATACGCCACGATTGCAGTGGCGATTAAATTTACTTTCAATTTAACATTGGCTTTGCCTAAAAAAGTTGGCTCAAAGTACGGCGTATCCGGGACGATGACGATGGCTGGACTAATAACCGACTCTGGGACGCTGTTATACGTCGATGCAGCTAGTCCGGAGAAGGCCGTCTTTAGCGCATCTCTAATTGATACTTGAATGGAGTTAGCCGGCATTATTGGGCCATCGTTTCTACGTCTAAATAAGGAGCAAGCAAAGCTTGGACTCTCGATAGTAACGAACGACCGAGACGGAAGGGCGTCGGCGTGAAATCCACGCCTTCGAGTTGCCCGCCTATCGAGAGTCGGGATTGAAAGATTTCTGTGGATACGACGTAAACAGCAGATTCAACCGCCGGAGTCGATGCGTATAAAGAATCCGCGCCATAACCGGATAAGGTGGCAGTGCCTTGTGGGATGGTTGGCTGCAAGTCGATGTCCGCGTTATTAATTGCGACCGAAAATACCTTTCCGCTGAACTCAGCAAGAAAGCCTGCCGGTAAAAATGGATAGGGATAATTGAACTGCGGAGAATATTCGGAGATAAATCGGTAATCGTTAGTAACTGTAAAGGTGCCGTTAAAAGGCGCAAAGAGTCCGGTAACGACGACGGTCTGACCAGTCGTAAATCCGTGAGGTCTTACGGTGTAGTAATAAGCGACGTTGCTAGTTAAATTTACATAAGCGACTTTGGAACTGTTAGAGACAAGCATCGGCAGGATTATGTTTTCTGCGCTGTCGATGATTTGATTTAAATACGTGTCATCATAAAGGGCAGAACTAACACCGAGAACGTTGCGAAGTTGCGTCGCTGTAATTATCGCTGGCATCAGTTCTGACCCTTTCGATTCTGCTGGGCCGACTCAGGAGCGAATCGGCCCATGACTAAATGGCCTAAGCCTTGTTGTTATGGAATGAACCGCCAGCAATCTTTACTGCTGTCGCTCCATAACCATAGTACATAACCTGAATCTGACCGGTTGAGATTAAATTGGTCTGAAGCTTTAACGATGGTGATTCATACCAAGTATACGCTTCTGGGTCCACGATCAGGATTGAGCCGTCGGTATCTGTACCTTGTGCTGTGTTAGCAGTTACGAATAAATCAAGTCCTGCAACGTTTCCACGGATTGAATCTGGACGAACTACACCGCCCGCGTTCTGTGGTTGTGATGCGTTATAGATTGGACGACCGCTATCGTTTAAAGTCATCAAGTTTGCCCATTGGCTGGTATTAACAATCATATTGCGAGCGAATCGCTGCGTTGCGTTGTAAACAGAAGCAGCTCCACGCGCGACGATTCCTAATAGTTCTGCCGCAGTTGGATAAGTTGTTGTAGTGGTCGCATCACCTGTTGCGTTCTGATAAACAAGAAGATTGACTCTTGCGTCTGTAGCTTTAGCGTAAGCCGCGGCCATAGTCTTCATAAGTTCTTCAAAGAAAATCGGCGAACTTCTGTCAAGCAGTTCTAAACTGAATGTCTGCTGGCCCGCAAATTTCTGGACGTTCACTGTAACGAATGAGGAATTTTGGTCTGTATCTGATGGTGCTGCTTCCTCTGCTGTTACTGCAACGGTTGGAACTTGTGTAATTTTTGGAATCTCGAAGGACATACCTGCATCAGGTAGGACACCGCGAGAAATCGCATCGATTGAGGGACGAACTAAGTTAGATAGTCCGTTGACGACTTCAGTCAGCTGACGGGTTGGAATCAGGCCGGCGTTGTCGGTTGTGTTATCTGCCGCCATAACGTATTGGCGGGCCTCATGGTCTCCAAGTGTTGCGCGTACGGATTGCTCCAGATATTTGACTGGAGTTACTTCGATGCGTGGCTTGGTATAGAACGCAGGCCGGGCATTTGCCTGGACTTGCGTAGATGCTTCCACCGCTTCTTCAACGGCGGGAGCGTTTTGGACGGTGGTATTTTCCACTGTTTCCTCCTGGGTCGGGTTTTCTACTGCATCTGCCGGCTCTGTGCCTTCAGAATCTTTTTCTTCCTCACTAGCTGCGACGTCGCTAACTCGCGCTGAACGGACTGCGGGCTCTGTTACAAGGCTAACTTCTATCAGTTCGCTTGCCTTGATTATCATCGCACCGTCTACCGTTTCATAATCGTCTACTGCAACTCCGACACTAAAGCCGTCTCTTAATCCGGACATTGCCTCTTCCAGCGCATCGGTGCCGGCGGTTGTATTTGCGATTTTAAAGGTTGCATCAATTCCGACAGGTTTTCCGTTTTCCAATGCTTCGTCCATCGATAAAGTCATCCCAATCGGTCTGGTTCTGTCGTGTTCTAAATTTAATTTTACCGGGATCATCGGGACCGAACCTGCTTTAAAGATAGTTCGTCCTGCGCTCGTAGCTGCTACTTCATCGTAAGTTACGATGCGGCCAGAGATAGTGCGCGCGTTGTTATCTGCCGCAGTTATTTTAATCGGTACTTGTATCTTCATCGAATCATGTCCTCTTCTTTTCTTATCTCTTCTGGAGTTATAGCACCGATGCCCGAAAGTATCTGGTAAACCTGCGCGCGCTCCAGCGGATTACCGCGCAGGAAGTCTGTAAAGTTGTAACGGGCATATTGTCCTTGCGGTAAGAAATCGCTTTGACTCAATCTCTGTTCAATAACGGTCATAACCGGCTTTAAAGAATAATCGATTAGGTCGCGTCGCTGATTAATCGCGTTTGAATAGGTATTTGACTGCGGGTCAGCAGACGCGAACCAGGCCGGGATTCCAATAGCGCGGCAAAGTTCCAGCGCGATGTACTGACGGGCTTCATTTAACTGCATCTCTCCCGGGTTAAATCCTAATTTTTCCAATACCACATCAGCATTAAGAAAAGCCGTCGCTCTTTCTTTTCTAGCTTTGCTCCAGGAATCTAACAAGGTACGAATTCTATCTCCCGGCATTGCAGTGCCGTTTGTTTTCATAACTGTTAACGGTGCTGGCTCTTTTGCGTAATTTAAAGCCGTTCTTTCTAACCAGGCTCCAGCTTTAATTGTTTGACCAGCGCGATTTAGTAATCCTTCGTCCATTCCCATAAAGACTTTCATATCTTCATTGCGAACTTGTCTGCCATCGATTCGATAGCCGGTGATTTCCGTGCTTTGCGCGTTAGTCATAACCGTTACGCGAGTCGGTGCGATTCTTTCAGCAGAACGCACTCTGCCATCCTCTGCATAACGGTCGATGCAGTATAAATACGCGTAACCGTAAAAAATTATGTCTTCAGCAATCCAGGACCATACGTTGGCACCACTGACGCGCGGGTCTGGTTGATTAATAACGCGTGGAGGTTCGATTCGAGTCTCTGTCGATTTTTGCCATACATCGATCATCGTGCTTGCTACCGTTGAGCAGATTATGTTTCGCGCTCTTGCTAATGACGGGACCGCCATCGCTTCTTCTCGCAGTGCAGTTGTTGACGTTGAGAAATACGCGCCGAAAGCATCGAAACTATTTACAGGCAAATAAGCAGCAGCTGCCTCTAGGACGTTGGCTTCTTTTACCGGCGTTCCAAGTAGGAACTCTCTTAATTTCATAGCAGAATCTTTGCCCCTCTTATACGCCTAACCAATCAGGATGTCGAACTCCGTCTCTGGGCGTGTCGCATAATGAGTAACTAGAGCTGAAGCGACGGTAGCGCATACGGCGGCCTTTGAAGCTCTACGTCCGATGACCCAGGCACCATCTCCATAAGGCAATCGAGACGCGCTCAATATTTGCTTGGTCAGTTCTGGCTGACCGTTATGAACAAGGCGGCCGCTTGTTACCGCTCCAAGTAATTCGTCGCAGGATTGAGCGTATTCGGCCCCGTCGATGTCCATAACCCGGATTCCTGCCGGTGCTAGTCGCATTGCGACCGCGCTAGAGGTTCGCTTCGAGTAGGCAACAAGCTCGGTGTTAAATTTTCTGGCATACGGCGCGATGTCGTTGGCAATCGCCTTATCGTCTAGGGATACCGGATTATGCCAAGTATGGAGAAGCTGGACGATAAACCGGTCTGAATCGAGACGTTGCGCTGCAACCAGCGCACCGTGTCGACGGTCAGGCGAAAGGTCTACTCCTAACCAAGTCCGGCGACTCTCATCCAGCTTCTCTGTTTTATTTTCGCAACTAGCCCACTCCAGCGATGGAATAGCCGGGTTGATTGAGTCAACCCATCTGCACAGGACCTCAGTCCGAAAGACGTCCGGCGCATCGTTAGTTGCGCTGCGTATGTTATCAATGTGAATCGTGCGACCTAATGATGGATTTGCGTAACGCCATCCCTCGACGTCGTAAATATCGTCTTTAGGTGCGCTCCACTCGAAATAACCTATGTCATCAGATGATCCTGCGACAGAAGCTAAACCTCTTTCCCTGAGTTGATTTAAAATCAGGCTGTGTTGGTCTCCGGCATTCGAAAGGGTCCAGACTTGAGGATTTGCAGCGGCCATCATTGTGTATTTCATCGAGGCCCAGGCTTCTTGGTCTTTGTGTTCGCGCAGCTCGTCCATAAAGACCGTCTCTGGCCTAGAGATACCTCGCGCGGCGGCATTGGCGGCCTTGACCATATACCGAGTCCGATGATTGGTCTCGATTTCCTCAGAACCGTGCGCCCATCGAATCCGTTTAACTTGAGATGATAAAGATTCGTTACTTTCGATTATGTTAACCAAAGCTCGAAAAGTCTCCAGAGAGGTCGTGAGTCGATGCGCCGAACCAATCTGAAGCGGGTCATTCCAGAGAAATAGCCCGGCTAAAATCCGAGACATCATCAAAGTAGACTTGCCATTTTGTCTGGCTACCACGGCGCACACAATCGGATAATGCCATCGCCCGTCAGGTTTGACCCGGTGGGCCTCGATTGCTAACCAACTCTGCCAGGGCAGTAGGTCTAGGCCGATAGATTTGCTGAAATCGATTAGTTCTTGACCCTTTGAGGGCAGATTTACCAGCGGAGAATGGATTCTGGGCTCAGAATGCCCAAGTATCACACCTCCTATTTCCGATGCGTCCCGTTCTCTAACGATGCTAACCATTCGAAGCCGAATCGAAGTCATGACCAGCTGGCTCGTGCCGAAGGCTTTCGTTTCGTGGTGAAATTAGACCAT
>Ga0208487_1000235_pt1 | contig 14327 bp, 9 predicted proteins | sample LakMenEpi21Sep12_FD_150723 | JGI IMG/M metagenome (GOLD analysis project Ga0208487, IMG submission 150723) | Freshwater microbial communities from Lake Mendota, WI - 21SEP2012 deep hole epilimnion (SPAdes) | ecosystem: Environmental > Aquatic > Freshwater > Lake > Epilimnion/Euphotic zone ...
CGACGGAGCTTGCAAGTCCCCCGGCCGGGCTGAGTCCTACCTTGCCCGTGCTTTCAATCCACACGTTTTCTTCTGGATGCCCAAAGGCGTATTTGCCCGGTGGCATGTCCAAGGCTCTGCTCGTATCGCTCACAAGGCAGAGCATCGACGATTTTTTCATCTGCCAAGCGAACTCGAGGAGTTCGGGAGCAAGATGGTATCCGTCGGCGATGACTTCGGTGCTCATCGTCGGGTGGGCCAGGACGAATTCGAGCATACTGCCTTGCATGGGGGTTCCAAGACGGGTGCGGACTGAGGCGACCGAGGACATGGCGCACCAGAAGTGATCGACGTGGGACATTCCGCATTTGTGGGCAGCGGCCATCTCGTTCCAGCTTGAGTTGGAGTGTCCGCAGGTGACCAAACAGCCTTGTTTTTTTGCGTAGCGGTAGAAGTTAGCGCAGCCGTCGAGTTCCGCTGCGCAGGTTGCAATCGCGACCCTACCGGCTTGGAAATACTCTTCGAACTCGGAGCGTACCGGCGCCCTGCATGCTTCCTTGCGGTGGCAACCGGATTTTTCAGGGGTGAAATAAGGTCCATAGAGATGGACGCCTTGGATTGTCGGCAAGCTTTGATCGTCAGAACGCCTCGTCGCCTCGACGGCTTGGATCATGCGAAGGATCGACTCGTGCGAACCGGTCGTGGTGGTTGGGAAAATCGTGGTCGTGCCGTGCTTGAGGTGAGATCGGCAAGCCGTTTGGATCGCTTCGAGCGTTCCGTCCATGAAATCCGCCCCTGCCCCGCCGTGGACGTGGATATCGATCCAGCCAGGCGCGATGTAGGATCCGCTTGCCTCGATCGCTTCGAGCGACTTGGGGATCCGTTTGGGTATAGGACCGATGCGGGTCAAGATCCCTTCGGACCACTCGACGTAGGAGTTTTCGATGCATCGGTCTGGGAGAATCGCCGTAGCGCCGAGGATCGCATAGCGTTTCGAATCGTTGGGTCGATGGGGGTAGAGTTTGCTCATAGCCCGCGCGTGAGGATGAAGATCAGTGCGGAGGCCAAGCAGAGTGCCATGGTTGCCAAAAAGCCCAGAATCATCCACTGCCGCTTGACTTGTTTTTTCTTCTTTGCGGCGATGGCTGCTTGGTTTTTTGCAAGGGGCACAGCCGGCTGCACCGGGTCGCTGGCTACTCGGCTTGCAGGCACGGTCGGTGCGATACTTGCCGGTGTTTTCGTCGTGGGTGTTTTCGCCGTGGGTGTTTTCGCCGTGGGTGTTTTCGTCGTCGGGCTTGTGGGCTTAGCGACCGCAGGCGGGGGGGGATCGTCGATTCCGAGAGCCGAGGAACCGCCGAAGGATTCGGGTACAAGTTCGCGGGCTGAGAGCCAGCTATCGAGTCCTTCTCGCCATAGGAGGGCATCTGCGGTGACTCGTTTTTCGGCGATCCAATCCATGAGCATTTGGGTGGTGGCCGGTCCGTATTGCCCGCCGCTCGGGGGGCGGACATACCATCGCGAATCGATCAGGGGCAGAAGGCTCGGCGGCATGCTCGGATGGCCGTTGGCCTCTGGTGCGGGCTTAGGGATACTTGCCGGTGGATTCTTCGTTCTTGCCTGAACCTGTGGCTTAGGCTCTGCAGCCGACTTGGGCTTAGCCGTCGGGGCGACGATCTTCGAGTCGGATGGGCCGAGGGGTTTACCAAGGTTCGCCGGTTGGATGGAGTTTGCCGATTCATCGATTGCAAGAGAGAAGTCGGCGTCTTTGGGTGGGACTCTGAAGGCACCTTGGCATTTGGGGCATTTGCCTCGTTTGCTGGCTTGGTAGTCCTTGACGTGCAGGGGATGGTTGCAGAGGTGGCAACTGAATCGAATGCCCATGGTTTTAGCGATAGGTCTCGTGGCATTTGTTGCAGGACTGGTCGATTTTGGCGACGGCGGATCGGGCCAAATCGGGGTCCTTGTTTTTGACGGCTTTGAGTGTTTCTTTGGCGGCAGAGAGCATTGCGGCGGCGAATTGGGCGTAGGTTTCATCGTCGGCATCGGTCATTCCTTCGAGCTGAAGGATTTGACCGTAGGCGGCGACAAGTTCGGCGTATTTGGTGATTTCGTCGAGGTTATTGGTGAAGTTGTCTTCGTTGCTTGTATGGGGAGCGAGGTTCTCGCGCAGAGCCCATTCGAGGATTTGCATGGTTGGGCCGCGGTCTGCGGTATCGGCCCAAGGGGTTTCTTCGGCGTTGCCGTTGAGTTTGGTTCCCTTGAGAAGGTCCTGAAGGTCTTGTTGCCTGAGTTTGGCTTCGTTGTAGACCGGTTGCGTTCCGACTTTGGAGTTGGCTGCTAGGCGAGCAAAAGCGGTTCGGGCGTAGGGTGCGGAGGCTTTCCAGCGGATCTCCTCGGGGTACTGAGCGATGATACCCATCAGGGAGCCTAGCAGGGTGAATTCGCGGCGAGCATCGCCGTAGCCGCCGCTTGCGAATTTCGCAGGGGTGGTGATGATCCCATCGATGCGGGATTTGGATTCTTTGACAAGGTCCTCGATCGACGGGCCGCTGATGAGTTGCTTCCAGACATCGTTGCCTTTGGCGGCCGGTTCGGCTTGGCTCGCATCGTCGCTCGAGGCCATCGCCGAGTCCGTCGAGGATGCTTGCGATCCGGACCCGAGCGAGGGTTGGCCTTGGAGTTGGGATCGGGCATCGGCGAAGAAGACGCCGGAGAATTCATTCGTTTGGAACTGAGGTGGTTTGGCTCGGTCGGGTTTACGGACGGTCTTTTGGGCAAACGCGTAGGTACCTGCGAGCGTCAGGACCGACAGGCCGAGCAAGAGGGTGCTTCTGAGGGTGGATTGAGGCATGGACCAGCGCGCTGTGGAAAAGGAACATTGGCAAGCCGATGGCTTGTGTCGAATTTTTGGTCGATCCTATCATAGCATTTTCCGATTCGTCGATACCAGTTCGCCTTCGGATTTCGGTGGATCCCCGATGGTCTTATCGCTCGTGGCTTTGGGGGGCGGCAGGATGAAGGATACGATACCGCTGCACAGGAGTCCCGAGACCATGGCCCAAGCGATCCTGGAGATGTGGTAAAAAGCCATTTCGTCTACCGAGCCGATGCCTCCTGCGGCAACTCTCGTCATGGAAATAGTGGTGCGTTGGGAGTAGTTCGTTCGGAATGGGTTTTGGTAGTTCGAGACGCCGTTTGTTGTGTAAAAGGAGGTGTTGCCCGATCCATCGAGAAAGGACCTAAGGTAGGCATTCATATCGTATCCCATCACAAAGAATGCGATCATGATCGCAAACCCGATCCAGTAGGCGCGGTACTCCCGTTGGGAGACCACAGCCAGGGTTACGATCAGGGCAGCTTCGAAGGGCCAGAGGATTGCTTGTAGCCAATACGTTCTGTACGTGCCGAGGGTCAGGTAGACCAATAGCAGCAGCGGTATGGATAGGAAGAAGGCAAAGATGTTCCAGTTCAAAAGGGAGAACCAAGCGGATTTCCGTCGGGGCTTAGAATCTGGCCGTTTCTCCACGAATCTGCGGATTTGAGCCCCTCGGGTCACTGCGATCAGGGAAATACACGAGGTTATCAAGCCGACGCCGCCGAGTATTCGAAGCAATGTCCCGAGATTCTCCCCCGAGGGGTTCTCTGCGTTGCTGATCAGTGCAGCGCCTAAGAGTGTGATTGTGAAACTCAAGGCGCCTGTGATCAAGATGATCAACAAGAGCGTTTGCTTGAAGGTTCGCGGGTTGGCCGATGGGCTTTTGGATACGGGCTCGTCGTCATCGCTATCCAGGGGGTGGACCGAAGGTGATTGGCTCATCGGATTGCCTTTGCATAGAAGGGTGGCGTTTTGTTAGCGGCAAGGTCTCAGAGACAGTATACTGAAGGGTCCCGGGCGGTTGTTGTTTTTTGCGCGACGAAGTTTCGCGAGGAACTTCCGCTAATACGAATTTCCTCTTTTTTTCCCTCCCCAGATTGCCCTCGAACAGACGGATAGGACCGATGACGCCGATGCGAGCCTTTTGGACACTGGGTTTGATTTTCCTTACCCGTGGACTCCTATCTATTGGTCTCTTGTTGAGTGGGCTCGTCTCGGGTGGACTCTTTGCCCAGCAAGCCGATGAGGAAGTCGTCCAGGAAGCCGTCCAGGAGGGTCACGAGACGCCCGACCCGGCGGTCATTTCGTTGCTGGCGGGCCGTTGCCTTGAATGCCATGGCCAGAGCGAGTCTGCCGGCGGACTGGACCTGACGTCCCGCGGTGGATTGCAGCGGGGTTCGGATTCCGGCGATGTTTTGGGAAAGACCTGGGAGACCAGCAAGCTCTGGGAGGTCATTGCGACCGAGCAGATGCCCCCGAAGGTCAAGTTGACTGCGCGGGAAAAAGAGCTCTTGGGCAAATGGGTCTCTCAAGGGGCTCGCTTGCCGGCCGAGCCGATCGATCGGCTCGGGATCAGCTCGGACTATCGCGCCGGATACGATTGGTGGTCGCTTCGAGAGCTCACTCCGAGTCCATTGCCGATCCGAATCGGTCAGGCTCAACCCGATATCGAGGGAGGTTGGCCTGTGAGGAATATGGTCGATTCGTATGTTTTGGCGAAACTTCGCGAGAGCGGATTGAAGCCCAATCCGGGGGCATCGCCCAGGTCCCTTCTGCGACGGGTCTTCAACGACTTGATCGGATTGCCTCCGAGCTTCGAACAGCTTGAGGCCTTCGAGCGCAATCCAAGCGATGAGGCTTATGCTTCACTGGTCGACGAACTATTGAAGTCCCCTGCTTATGGGGAGCGATGGGGAAGGCACTGGCTCGACGTGGTTCGCTTCGGGGAGAGCGATGGATTCGAGAGAAATTTTCCGAGGCTGCACAGTTGGCCTTATCGGGATTGGGTCATCGAGTCCCTCAATCAAGACATGCCTTACGATCGTTTTGTCCAGATGCAGATCGCTGGAGACCAGATGCAGGCAGGCCCAAGTGGCATCGCAGCCGCGGGTTTTTTGGTCTCTGGAGTTCACAATACGGTGGTAGGTTCAAGCGATCGGATGAAGCGCATCGCGGTCCAGGACGAGTTGGAGGAGAAGATTGGAACGCTGTCGCAAGCATTTCTGGGTTTGACGGCCCAGTGCGCACGGTGCCACGAGCACAAGTTCGATCCGATCAGCTCGGAGTCTTATTATCGTCTTGCGGCTTCGCTTCAGGGGTTCTCGCATGGGGAACGCGAGGTGATCGACGAGGAGCTCGAACGGCTTGAACGGGGCTTGGCGATCGAGCGAGCCAAGGTCTTAGTGCAGCTTCGGGAGTTCGAGCAAGGGGCCATGGAAAAAGCGTCCGCCGGTAAGCTCTCGGCCGTTGGGCTTTCGGCGGGTGGTTCGATTCCGCTTCCGGTAGCGGCTTGGGATTTTGAATCCTCAGGGATCGGAGGATCCGATGCTGAAAAGTCCGGTTCTGAAAAGTCCGGTGCTCAAGAAACCGACAGGCGAATCTTTTATGATACGGTGCGAGGACTTGCCGGACATTGGCGTGGGGGCCCAAAGGAGCTTGCTCCAGCGGGGGGTGCTCCAGCGGTTCTGGGGGGTGGATTGGTGCTCGATGGCAGATCGTATCTTGAGACCGACCCGATCGACTTTGGGGTCGAGGAGAAAACGTTGGCCGCTTGGGTCAAGATCGATGACTTGGATCAATCGGGGGGTGGGGTTTTGAGTTTGCAGAGTCTCGATGGCTCGGCCTTCGATGCGATTGTCTATGCGGAGCGCGAAGCGCGTCAGTGGATGGCAGGGAGCAATGGTTTTGCGAGGTCGGAATCGTTCGGTGGCCAGCAGGAGTCGGGGCAGAGGGTTCATATTGCGATTCGTTATCGAGCCGACGGGACGATCGAAGCATTTCGAAATGGGGTTCTCTATGGCCGAGGTTACCGCAGGGGATTGCAGCGTTTTGAGGCGGGCAAGTCGCAGTTTCTTTTTGGATTGCGTCATGGGCCGGCCGGTGGGAATCGCTGGCTCACCGGAGTGATCTACAAGGCCGTGTGTTTCGACCAAGCTTTGAGCGACGAGGCGATTGCCCAGTTGGCGCGCGAGCCTCGGCTCGGGTGGAACCTCGAGGAGGCTTGGCAAAAGCTCGGCGAGTCGTTTGTCCAACAGAGGCAAGCTTACCGAAGCGAGCTTGAGCGGATCGATCGAGAGTTGGTCGATCTGAGGGCATCGGTCCGAAAGCGAATCTATAGCGTTGTTTCCAACCCATCGGTGGGGGCTACGAAGGTGCTCTTGCGGGGAGATGTCTATCAGGAGGGAGCCGAGGTCCGATCCGGTGGGATCGACTCGGTCGGAGGCCCCCGTGGCGATTTCGGTTTGGCTGCGGATGCTTCGGATGCCCAGCGTCGAGTGGCACTTGCGCAGTGGATCACCCAAGCCAATCGTGCGTTGCTCTCTCGTGTGATCGTCAATCGCGTATGGCATTACCATTTTGGAGTAGGGATCGTCGATACCCCAAACGACTTGGGTTTCAACGGAGCTCGTCCAACGCATCCAGAGCTTCTCGATGCGTTGGCACAAGCGTTTTTGGAGGATGGGATGAAGCTCAAATCGCTTCATCGTCGGATCGTCACTTCGAGCGTCTATCGTCAATCGAGTCGGCCCCGCGAGGATGGGTTATCCAAGGATGCGTCGAATCGTTTGCTTTGGCGTTATCCGGTCCGAAGGCTCGATGGCGAATCGGCGCGCGATGCGATGCTCTTGATCGCCGGGGTCTTGGATCGAACGATCGGTGGTCCTGGGTATGTCGATGTCGACTACAAGGACACCAATGGAACGACGTATTACGTCCCTAAATCGCACGAGCCCCCCGAGAGTTTTCGTCGGACGGTGTACCGATTCAATCCGCGATGCGAGCGGACCTCGATGTTGGATGTCTTGGATTGTCCGGACCCCTCGGCCACGGCCCCTAAGCGGGCGATGACCACCACGCCGCTTCAGGCATTGAGTTTGCTCAATAGCGATTTTGTGTTTCAGATGACCGATGCGCTGGTCGATCGGATGGAGGATCCGCAGGAGTCCGATACGACGATCACCAAGTTGTTTCGCAGCGTTCTGTTGCGAGATCCCACCGACGAGGAACGAGCGCAATGCCGACAGTTGGTTGCCAAGCACGGGACCAAGGCATTGACTAGAGCGTTATGGAACTCGAGCGAATTTTTAGTACTGGATTGAGAAGCATGAACGGACTGAATCTTTGGAGTCGAAGAGGTTGGTTGCAATGGTCTCAGCGAGGACTCGGAGCGACAGCCGTTTTGGCGTTGCTTGCCCAAGAGGGCTTGCTCGGCAAGGCATCTGCGATGCCTAGGATTCCAGCTAGACCTGAGGCCAAGGCCAAGCGTGCGATTCAGATCTGTTTGGTCGGTGGGTTGAGCCATTTGGACTCCTTCGACTACAAACCGGAGTTGGAGCGGCTTCACGGCAAGACGCTCCAGACCGAAGAGAAGCCCGATATATTCTTCGGGCAGATGGGATTGCTGCGCAAGAGCGATTGGGAGTTTCGCGCACGGGGCCAGAGCGGACTACAAATCTCGGAGCTGTTTCCACAGATCGCCGCGAAGGCCGATCGATTGACCGTGTTGCGATCCATGGTCACCCAATCGGCCAACCACACACCGGCATTGTTCTTTGAGAACAGCGGTTTTGAGTTCAATGGATTTCCATCGATGGGCAGTTGGTTGTCCTATGGCCTCGGATCGATCGCCCAGGACCTACCGGCCTATGTCGTCTTGCCCGATGGTCGCGGTGGGCCCAACGGAGGGTCTTCGAATTGGACCCATGGATTTTTGCCCGGTCAGTATCAAGGCGTTGTTTTTCAGAGCAGCGGTCAGCCGGTCAGGGACTTGCGACCGGCCCGGGCTCTGAGCGAGCAAGAGGACCGGGACACTTGGCAGATGGTCGACTTTCTCAATCGCAAGCATCAGGCCGAGCATGGGACAGAGGATTTGTTGTCGGCTCGGATCGAGAGTTATGCGTTAGCGGCCAAGATGCAGATGTCGGTACCCAGGGTCGCCGAGCTAGAGCAAGAGACCCAATCGACCCAGCAACGCTATGGGATGGATCGGGCCGAGACGGCCGATATGGCGCGCCGATGCTTGCTCGGTCGCCGGTTGCTCGAACAAGGGGTACGCTTTGTGCAGTTGTATTCCGGAGGCCCCATCGCGGGGACACCGAGGACCAGTTGGGATGCGCACGAGAATGTCTTGGAGAACCATGCGGCCGAGGCCCGACGGATCGATCAGCCCATCGCTGCATTGCTCGAGGACCTAGAGGCGCGGGGGATGCTCGAGGATACGTTGGTCCTCTTTACGACCGAGTTTGGGCGAACCCCGTTTTCGCAGTCCGCATCGGATGTGGCAGGACCGGGGCGAGATCATAACCGTTACGCATTCAGTTGCTGGATGGCCGGTGCGGGTCTAAAACCCGGGATTGCTTATGGCGAATCCGACGATATCGGATGGAAGGTGGCTTCCAATCCGGTGACTTGGCAGGACTTTCACGCGACGGTGTTGCATTTGTTCGGGATCGATCACACCGAGCTGACCTACTATCACAATGGGATCCATCGGCGGCTGACCAACGTGCACGGTGAGGTCATTCAGGGGGTGCTGAGCTGATCGGGTGCAAGTCCGCTTGGAGGAGCACCTTAGAGAGCCTGTTTCGCAGCAGATCCATCTGGTCATGGCACAGCGATTGACCTATTTGGCTTGCGATCCACAGCGAGGCGTAAAGCAGCGCTGTGGCAATGGCGATAACCCATCCCCAGGGGAAATGGCCAATCATCCATTGCGAACCACCTAGGAGGGTCGCAAAGAAGATGCTGCAAAAGAGAGCAAGGTAAAAGATCCAGATCAAGGTCCAGAGGTTCGGTCGCGGAGCAAAGCGTCCGATCAGGGTGCAATGTCCCGAAGCTATTGCTTCATCGAGGTCGCTGGCAGTTGCGTGGCTATGCGCTTTGTCCGAGTCGATGAAGTACACCGACAGATGAGGCGACCAGAGTCTGTGCAAGTGGTCTTCGAGGTGGAACTCGCAGTACTCGCCGTGGGCCAGATACAAAGAGCGAGGGGATTGGTTCTGCATCGCAGCACCAAAACGCTCGATCGCTTCGGATTTCGAGCATGCGATCGGGACTTGGAATGTCGGACGGATCGACAAGCCAACCATAGAACCTCAGTTGGCGCTAAACGGGGGAACCTGACCGATGGGCGAGCGAGCCGGTTGCTCTGGATTGCCGGTTGGTGATTTGTTCGAGGGTGGCCAGTGGGAGAGTTGTTCGACGAGGATTTGGTAGCGAGCCTCGACCCGGTTTTGGCTCAGTAAGTTCTGTTTGATTCCGGCCGGGAAGTTCAGGGCGTAGGCGACCACATCGGTAAGGATTCCTAGGGGGACGCGTTGCGATAGCAGTTCTGACAGAGCGGAGGCTTCCGAGATGTCCTCTGGCAGCGCGGGGCGAAAGAGCCTCAGGAGTTCCACACGGGCGGCCTCTTCGGCAATTGGGTCATCCATCGGTTGGTCTTCGAGGATTTCGACTCTGGCTTTTCGAAACGGCACATCTTCGGATATTTCCTCGAGGATGCGGGCTCGTTGGATACCGGCCAACAGGATGTTGTGACGACCATCTCCGAGTGGGGTGTGCGAGACGATCCTTCCTATGCAGACGAACCGAGCGAGTTTGGGATGGAGTTCGAAGTGGGTTTCCCAGCCCGGTTCGAGGACCGCCATGGTGATCAGGTGGTCTGATTCAAGAGCTTCGCTGAGCATTTCGCAGTAGCGGGGTTCGAAGATGTGGAGGGCTTGGACCACATGCGGGAACATGACCAAGTTCGGGAGCGGAAAAAGCCGCACGGTGCCGTCAAAGTCGGCTGGCAGTCGAAGTTTTTCCCAGTGGCCCATTTCTCGAGATCGAGGTAACTCGACGCTTTCCGGTAGTTTTTGCGTTAGCTTTTCGAATGCAGAACTGTGGAATGGCAGCTCGGATGAATTGTAGGGGGGTGTCCAGTTGCAAGAAGTGCGACCAAGCCAAATCGATCGTTAAAGGCGGAATAATTGCCTCTATTGCCGATTCGATAGGGGGGTTAGGGGGCTCGAAGTGTCTTGGATTCCAGGGCGTATCGATTCGGACGCGCGCGGGGTGTTATTGTGACGACACGGAAAAAATATGTCCATTCACCCGCTAGAATCGAAAAACTTGAGGGTACAAAGTAGAATTTGATGCACTACAATAGGGGGAAACCCTCCTAGCCTGTGGTAGCGGAAATTCCCGAGATCCACCCGATTCGTTGCTATAGACTACATCCCACCTTTACTGCTGTGAGAACGGATCAAGTTCTTCCAGTCTTCCATCGTTAATCTGTTTAACCCGTTTTTAAACGCCCGTAGGAGTTCGATGATGAGATGCTTAGGTAACCCCATGGATCGTCGTGGATTTCTTACTGTAGGTGCCGTTGGAGGCTTGGGCCTGACGCTCGGCGATATGTTTCGCTTGCAAGCTCGAGCCGACAAGAAGCACTACGACTTCATCGAAGCCAAAGCCGAGAGTGTGATTCACATTTTCCTACCGGGTGGGATTGCCCACCAAGAAACGTTCGATCCGAAGCCTTACAGTCCGCTTGAGTATCGCGGAGAGATGAAGACGATCAAGACCAAGACTGGGGATGTATTCTGCGAGACAGTTCCCCGTTTGGCCAGCATCTCCGACAAGTTCACGGTGATCCGATCGCTCTCGCACGGCGAGGCGGCCCACGAGCGCGGTACACACAACATGTTCACCGGCTACAAGCCATCGCCGGCTTTGTCGTACCCGAGTTTTGGATCGGTTGTCAGCCACGAGTATGGCCCGCGCAACAACTTGCCTCCCTACATTGCAATCCCAAGCAATCCGAATGAGTTTTCCGGGTCTGGGTACTTGAGTTCCTCCTACGGCCCGTTCAGCCTAGGTGCGGACCCTGCGAACAAAGGTTTCAAGGTTCAGGATTTGAATCTTCAGGGTGACGTCGATATGGCTCGCTTTGGCCGTCGTCGTTCGGCGCTCCAAGCGGTCAATGAGTACTTTGAATCCAAGCAAAAGTCCGACAACCTTACGGCGATGGATACCTTTTATGAGCGCGCCTACTCGCTCATCAGCAGCGATTCGGCCCGAGAGGCATTCAATATCGAAGCCGAAGACAACGCGTTGCGTGACAAGTACGGTCGCAACGCGGCCGGCCAGCGATTGCTCATGGCCCGTCGGTTGGTAGAAGCCGGTTCTCGCATGGTCTCGGTGACCTACGGTGGCTGGGACATGCACGCTCAGATTGCAGGAAGTATGCGACGGGACATGCCTGCATTGGATCAAGCCCTTGCGACGCTTATCGAGGACCTCGAATCCCGAGGCCTCTTGAGCAAGACCTTGGTGATGGTCAGCAGCGAATTCGGACGCACCCCGAAGATCAACAACGACGGTGGTCGAGATCACTGGCCGAAGGTTTTCAGCGTTCTCTTGGCCGGCGGTGGCATCAAGGGTGGTCTGGTTTACGGATCTTCGGATGCGACGGCTACGGAGCCCGAGTTCGATGCGGTTTCTCCCGAGGATTTGGCCACGACGATGTACCACCTGATGGGCATCGTCGCTGACAAAGAACTCATGGCTCCAGGCGATCGTCCTATCGAAATCTGTGACGGTGGCCGCGTGGTGACCGACTTGATCGCATAGCGAATCAGACCGCTTCTGGTTTGTACAGTTTGACTCCAAGATTTCAACGACGAGGTCCTAGTGATGATTTGGTCGAGAGCGATCGGTATGTCCGCAGTGTTGGCCTTCTTGGCGATGCTCATTCCAGGGGCCCATAAGGCTTGGGCGTCACAGCCCGAAGCCAACTCCTTGTCGGTCGTCGGAGTGCAGCGGGGACAGTCCGTCGAGGTTCAGATCTCTGGGGCTCGCCTTGGCGATGCCCGCGAGTTGCTGTTTTACACCCCGGGGCTGACTGCGAGCAACGTTACCAAAGTTGACGACAACAACATCAAGGTCACCATCAGCGCAGCGGCCGATGCCAAGCCCCAGTTGCATCCCTTTCGAGTCGTCACTGCAAGTGGTACAAGCAATCTGCGTCTCTTTGGCGTTTCGGCTTTACCGACGCTCGTTGAGACCGAGCCGAACAGCGAGTTTATCAAGGCTCAGGAGATCGCGATCAACACGACGATCGACGGAGTGGTTCTCAATGAGGATGTCGATTATTTCTCGGTTGAGCTCGAAGCCGGCCAACGACTGAACGTGGAGCTCGAAGGGCTGCGGCATGCCTACCTGAACAACTTCTTCGATCCTTATGTCGCGATCTACGATGCCAATCGCTTTGAGATCACCGCGAGCGATGACTCGGTCTTTTTGCAGCAGGATTGTTTGTGTTCGATGGTCGCACCGGCCAAGGGCCGATACATCATCGAAGTTCGCGAAAGCAGTTTTGGTGGGAACGATCAGTGCAAGTACCGTTTGCACGTCGGCGGCTATCCAAGACCTGTGGCGATCCTGCCTTCGGGTGGACCTGCCGGGCAACCATTGACCGCAACTTGCATTGATTTGTTAGGAAATACCTGGCAAGAGACGTTTGATATCCCTGCCGATGCTCGAACGAAATCCGCAGGGGTTTGGTCGCAACAGGCTGGCCTGATCGCACCTTCGCCAAACATGCTACGGGTCAACTCGCTGCCGAACGTCTTGGAGACCGAACCGAACTCCGATTACAACGCGATTCCCACATCGCATCCTGTTCCGGTGGCTTTCAACGGAATCCTTGAGACCGAGCAAGACCGAGACTATTGGGTGATCGAAGCTAAAAAGGATCAGCAGCTCGATATCTCGGTGCATGCGAGATCTCCCCTGCGATCCCAGGTCGATCCGGTGCTTCAGATCTTCAAGGTCGGTGGGGGCGGATTGGCTTCCAATGATGACCAAGGAGGTCCAGATAGTTATTTGAGTTTCAAAGTTCCCGAGGACGGCAAGTATGCCGTTTGTGTTTCGGATCACCTTGGACGTGGAGGCAAGCACTTTGTGTACCGCGTCGAGGTCGCAGCGGCCGAGGCGGAGATTGGAACGACCGTCAACGAGCAGGAGCGTTATGTTGCCCAAGTGGTCAATATCCCCAAGGGCGCACGAATGGCGATCGAAGCCAACTTGGCCCGCAAGAATGTCGGTGGTGAGGGTCGCATCAGCGTTCCAGATTTGCCTGCCGGGGCCACCCATTCCGACGGCTTAGTCGTCGCCGATCAAAGCTTGATCCAAATGATATTCCGAGCTCCAGGCGATGCGGCCAACGCATCGAAGCTCGTCGATCTGTCGGCCAGCTTGGTCGTCTCCCCAGAACGCACGTTGACCGGTTTTTTAAACCAACGAACTCAGCTTATCCGAGGCCAGAACAACGTCGATGTTTGGGGAATGTGGCACGATCGTTTGGCCGTCAACATTGTCGACGCAGTCCCTTTTGATATCGAACTCGTCCAGCCACAGGTCCCGATCGTACGCAACGGTTCGATGAGCTTGACGATCAATGCCAAACGCAATCCTGGGTTCGACAAGCCGATCAACTTGAGAATCCTCACGGCGCCTGCCGGAATCGGAGCATCGCCGGTGACGATTCCTGGCGATCAGTCGACGGTGCAGATGAATATTACAGCCAACAACGGTGCGGCGATTCGCAAGTCACCGATATTGGTTTTGGCGACAACCGACAGCGGTTTTGGACCCGTGACGATCGCATCGGAGTTTGTCGAGTTGGATGTGCAGGATGCTTTGTTCCAATTCAAGTTTGCCAAGACGATGGCCGAGCAGGGCAAGCCCGCTGATGTCGTCGTTGGAATCGAGCTTAAGCGACCTGCCGAGGGAACCGTGGAAGTCGAGCTGCTGGGACTCCCCCCTGGGACGACTTGCGCAACAGCGAAAATCACGGTAGCCGCAGATGCCAAGCAGTTGGTCTTCCCACTGACGATTCCGGCCGAGACCCGGGCTGGTAACTACAAGACCTTGGTGTGCCGAGGAACCGTCACGAGTGACAAGGGGTTGATCTCACAGACCAATGGGAATGCCGAGGTGCAGATCGACGTGCCCGTAGCGCCCCCCCCTGCCCCGGCGGCTGCTGCCCCGATGCCGATGCCGACCCCAGCCCCAGCCGCACCTGCCGACAAACCGTTGAGCCGATTGGAGCAGCTACGTCAGCAAAAAGGTATTAAACAATAACTCGTCGCAAATTTACCCTTTCCGAATCACCGAACATGCGAACTTTTAATTTTGCGAAGTCAATGTTTTTGACTGGCAGTTTTGCCCTTTGGGCTCTTGGCGCCTGCCCATGGGTGGGTTTGGG
>Ga0208487_1000243_pt1 | contig 14020 bp, 10 predicted proteins | sample LakMenEpi21Sep12_FD_150723 | JGI IMG/M metagenome (GOLD analysis project Ga0208487, IMG submission 150723) | Freshwater microbial communities from Lake Mendota, WI - 21SEP2012 deep hole epilimnion (SPAdes) | ecosystem: Environmental > Aquatic > Freshwater > Lake > Epilimnion/Euphotic zone ...
CAATCGATCGGAACCAGGAGGTACCGTGGCCGGTGGGATAAACAGCCGAAAACTGCAAAACGCCGCCGCTTACGCGTCGGTGGGAGCTATTGAGGACAATAGCTCTACACTGCAAGACGCCGTCGCTGGGATGGTAGATCGATTGTCCCCAATCGATCGGAACCAGGAGGTACCGTGGCCGGTGGGATAAACAGCCGAAAACTGCAAAACGCCGCCGCTTACGCGTCGGGGGGAGCTATTGGGGACAATAGCTCTACACTGCAAGCCGCCGCCGCTAGCGCGTCGGGGGGAGTTATTGGGGACAATAAGCTCTACACTGCAAGGCCGAGTCTTTAGGCTCGAATCCATGTTGATCCCTGGACTGGAACCGCGTAGACTTGCCAGCCGTGATCCGCAGCACATGGTCTTTCGACCCCCGGGGTACCTCATGAAATCGCTCGCTATTGCACTGATCTGTTTACCGATTGCCTTGTGGATCGGTAGCGTCCAAGCTCAGACGCTCGAATGGAAGCTAAAAACCGGACAGTCGATCGATGTTCAAACCGTCAATGAGATGGTTACGAGCATGATGCTCCCCGATGGAGCCAAAGAAGAGATGCCGATGAAGCAGATGGTCGATGTTCAATGGAAAATCAAAGCGTCGGATGACAAGGGTTTCGATGTCGAACAGACGGTCAAGCGAGTTCGAACCTCGATGAAATCACCTATCCTTAATGTTGAATACGATTCGGACCAGGGCGATCCGACCGATCCGGTAGGAAAGCAGATTGCAAAAGGTACGAAATCGGTCCTCGGAGTTCCAATCTCGGCGAAAATCGGTCGACTTGGGAATTTGATCGAACTGAAGCTCCCGCCTAGTATGGTCGAGCAGAAAGCCAGCCCTTCGAACCCGTTGAGCGCCGAGTCTCTCAAGGCATCGTTTCAACAACAAATCGAGTTTACTAAATCGAACGTCAGTGTCGGCGACACCTGGGAGCAAACTCTCAAGGCGAATTTGAACGGCATGCAAACAAGATCGGTTTTGACGTATCGCTTTGACGGAAACGTCGACGTCGATGGCCGTAAACTCGCGAAAATCCACGTGGACGCAGTTACCGAGTTGGTGCAATCCCCGCCGGGTATCGAGGTCGAACTTCAGGATACCGGCAGCGACGGTGATATCTTGTTCGATACCGAGTTGGGTTGCGTTTTTCAATCGATCCAAAGGCAACGACTCGACATGAACCTCAGCGTCGGAGGCCGAAAGGTCCAGCAGGCGATCCAGGGTACGACAACGACGACGTACCGATTGGCCAATTAGTTCTGGCGCGGACGGTTCGAATGGTTTCGAACTCAAGGGTACAGCAAGTACTTTTGACGTCTGTTTTGAAACTCGAAGAGCCCACTTTCAAGGCGCGGATCGAACCGCGGATCGATCGTACCGTCGAGGATGGCATCTCGTATTGTTGCATTGCGCAAAAGCGTGTTGAGATTTTTGGTTTCCCATGCTTCGGGATAGAGTTTGCGTAACGATTTGGCGATCGCTAGTCCCACAGGGACACTTTCAAGTCGGTTTCGATCCGTGATCAAGATCTCGATCCCACGGCAGGCGATGTTGGCATGTTTGCTCGACACAGGAGTGAATTCGATCGGGACGAAGGTAACCCCTGGCAGTTCGATCTGATTGAGTTCACTAGCAAGTTCCCTGCCTGAGATCCATGGAGCCCCAACGACCTGAAAGGGAGTATCGGTCCCCCGTCCTACCGATACGTTGGTCGCCTCGAGCAATCCAACCCCCGGATAGAGGAAAGCTTGAGTCAAGCTGCGCATATTCGGTGAGGGATTGATCCAGGTCAATCCGGTTGAATCCCATTGCATGGAACGTGTCCAACCTTCGCAGGGAACGACGGTAAGTTCAAGTTCGAGTTTGAGTTCGTCGCGAAACATCTTGGCCAATTCCCCGATCGTCATACCATGACGTACAGGGAGTGAATGGAATGCGACGAAAGCTTCCTGACCTGCATCGAGCATCGGACCTTGGACGATCTGTCCTCCAATAGGGTTAGGCCGATCAAGGACCACGAAGCGTTTTCCTTGTTCGGCGGCGGCTTTCATGGCTTCTCCCATCGTCGATACATAGGTATAGAACCTTGCTCCGATGTCTTGGATATCGAACACGATGGTGTCGATTTGCGAGAGCATTTCGGGGGTGGGTTTTCTGGTCTCACCGTAGAGACTGTAGATGACCAGCCCTGTATCTTTGTCCTGCGAATTATCGACTTTGGAGATATCGAGTTTCCCTTCGAAGCCATGTTCGGGACTGAACAAAGCGGCCAGGGTGATGCCGGGTGCTTTGCTTAAGACTTCGACGGTGTTGAGACCTTCGAGATTTCGACCCGTGTGGTTGGTAATGAGTCCGAGCCGCTGTCCTTTTAGGGATTCGAATTCTTGGGACTCGAGCACGTCGATGCCTGCTCGAACCGAACCGAGATTTCCCGAAGTTGGGTTCTTATTTGGGGTTCTTGCATCACCGAAGAATCGGACAACTTGATTGGCGAGCTTTCCAGCCAGTGGATTGATGAGTCCTTTTCCGTCTGGGTGGACACGGTTGCTCAGGAAGATAAAGAACAAATCAGTTCCTGGATCGATCCAGAGGACGGTTCCGGTAAATCCGCCGTGTCCAAAGGCTTGGTCGCTGAATAGGTCCCCTCGGTTCAGTGAGAATCCCGAGCGTTTATCCCATCCGAGTCCGCGAGTCCCGTTAGGGACAAGATAACCGCTTGTCATTTTTTGGCGGGTCCAAGGCGAGAGGATCTGAGGGTTTGAGTTCCCGAGCATGGATTTCGCGTAGAGTGCAAGATCGCTTAGGGTTGAGAAGAGTCCTGCGTGACCAGCGACGCCGCCGAGTGCATGGGCTCTGGGGTCGTGCACTTGGCCTTGGATCCAATTTCCATCGCGTTTCTCCGTCGGCGCGCAGCGGCTGTGCAGATCCTGGGCAGGTAGGTATCCGGTATCCTTCATCCCTAGCGGTTGGAAGATGTTTTCCCGGGTGTAAGTATCGAGGCTTTGGCCTGTGATTTTTTCGACCAGTTTTCCCAGGATGATGAAGTTCACATCGGAGTATTTGAAAGCCGTGCCGATTGGGGCCGTCAGTTTCAACTCGCAGATTTTAACCCAAGCTTGCTCGGGGCCTTGGAGGTAGTCTGCCATTGGATTATCGGGGATCAGTCCGCTGGTGTGCAGCAGCAGGTGTTCGACATGGATCGGGTCCTTGTCGTTCGAAGCGAACTCGGGGAAAAAGCTCGATACCTTATCCTTGAGTCTGAGTTTCCCCTTCTCGATCAATTGCAAAATCGAGGTGGCTGTCGATACCGGTTTGGTGATCGAAGCCATATCGAAGACCGTGTCAAGTGTCATGGGGCTGACCGGATCGAGGGAGCGATTTCCGAATGCCTTTTGGTAGATCAATCCGCTGCTATTGCCGACACCAACGACGCATCCGGGCATCTTGCTTTCCGAGATTGCAGTCTCGATCATGCCACGTATTTCGGTTTCAAAGGCCTCTAATCGCTGGCTTGCGATCCGACTGGCGTCTTGGCCATAGGTTCGAATAGAGCAGGAAGAGATTCCCAAGCATAAGAAGAACGTCAAGAGTAACGATTTCATGAGGTTGGATTGGTTCGAAACCAGGGGAGAAAAGAAAGGTAGCTCGCCGTACTGAATGTCACTAGAGAGCCGATGCACGAGAGCCAGGGGAAGGCGATACGGATTGCGTCCGGCTGATTCAAAACGAATTGGATCCACAGGAGTACGGCAAGTCCGGCGATGCCGCCGGCGATCGCGGCGCGTTGGCCAACCTGTGGCTGGAAGATCCCTAGGAAAAACCAACCCAGAAGGACACCTGAGGAGAATCCAGCGATGGTCAATGCGTTGTTGACGACGCTATTGGAAAACTGGTTAGCCCAGATTCCGATGAGGATTTGAACAACGCCGAAAAACAACGTGGCTGTGCGTGTGAACCAAAGCCTCGATTGCTCTGTCGGTTCGTGCCGCAGTCCCGATAGCCACAAGTCGCTGTAGGCCGAGGAGGCTGAAGACGATAGTGAGCTTGAGAGGGTAGACATCGTCGCTGCTAGGATCGCGGCGAGCATCAAGCCGATGATCCCAACGTTCGTAGGAAAATGGTGGGTGATGAAATGCGCAAAGACCTTGTCGTTGGCAATCCCCTCGGGCAGTGGATTTGCGGCGTAGAAGGCACCTAAGAGGGTTCCTATCCACAGTACCAATACGAACTGGAAGAACACGAACACTCCGCTGACGAGGATTGCCGCGGCTGCATGGGTTTGGTTTCGGGCGCTAAGGTACCTTTGCACCATGATTTGGTCGGTTCCGTGGGAGCCCAGGGACAGAAAAGTGCCACCGACGAGCCCAGCGAAAAGGGTGTAAGGTTTGTCTAACGCGAGGTCCAAATCGATCCAGTTCCACTTGCCGGTCGCGTCCATGTATTGGCTATAGCTGGTCCATCCCTCGGGCAGCAATCGTACCAGGAGAATGGCCGCGACGATGCACCCGCTCAGATAGATCACCAATTGGATGCAATCATTCCAAACCACCGACCGCATGCCTCCGAATACCGTGTAGAGCAAGGTCAGTCCACCGACAGCCAATGCACTTGGTACCAGTGGCCAGCCGACGAGCTGCTGCAGGACCATGGCCGCTAGGTAGAGCCTTAGCCCGTCTCCGAGATTTCTAGTCACGAGGAAGATCAGTGAGGCTAGGCGGGTGATGTTATGTCCGAAACGACTTTTGAGGATTTCGTAGGCGCTGACGATGCTACCGCGAAAGAAATTCGGGAGGAGGAATACCACGACGATCCACCGACCGAGGATGTAGCCCAAGGCTAGTTGCAGGAATGCAAAGCCGGTAGCACCGTACGCGATTCCAGGGACACTCAGAACCGTAGCGGTGCTTGTTTCGGTAGCCACGATCGAGCCGAGGATTGCCCACCAAGGCAGATCTCGATCTCCCAGCAGGTAGCTTTCGACGGTATTGTTTTTACCAGCGATTTTCAGGCCTATCAATACCGAAGCGGCCATGGCGATGAACAGGACCACCAAATCGACCCAACCGAGAGAAATCTGCATGCATCGTCCTTTTCAATTGCTCTTGCCGTTGTAGATTGTCTCATTGTAATGGACTCCAGGGCGGTCGGGTAAGCGTCTTGGGATAAGCAGCATATCAAAAGAACCAAGTGGACATGGATCACTTAACCACCGAACAAAACAACCCTGAATCGGTTGCGATCGATCAGATGGATCCGATCCAAATCGCGATGTTGATGAACCGCGAGGACTTGAAGGTCGTGGCTGCCGTCGAGAGGGTTTTGCCGGACATCGCGCGAGCCATCGAGATGGTCACTGAGCGTGTACAAGCCGGAGGTAGGCTGATTTATATCGGGGCAGGGACTTCGGGCCGACTCGGGGTGCTCGATGCCTCAGAGTGCCCTCCGACTTTCAATACTCCACCGGCTTTGGTTGTTGGACTTATCGCCGGTGGCCATCGAGCTTTGACGAACGCCATCGAGGGAGCTGAGGACAATCGTCAGGCTGGCGAGGAGGATCTCCGAGGGGTCGAGTTGGATGCGAAGGATGTGGTCTGTGGGATCGCGACCAGTGGTCGGACACCTTATGTACTCGGGGGGCTAGCGTACGCTCGGAGCCTTGGTGCCGCGACGCTAGGGGTTACTTGCAACGCGGTCTCGGAGTTGTCTGAGGTCTCCGACGTTCTGATCGCGCCTGTGGTGGGTCCGGAGATCCTCAGCGGATCGACGAGGCTCAAAGCGGGTACAGCCACGAAGATGGTTTTGAACATGATCTCGACCGGTACGATGATCCGAATCGGAAAGACCTATGGCAATTGGATGGTCGATTTGCGAGCGACGAACGTGAAACTCAAGGATCGGAGTATTCGCATTGTCAGCGGGATCACTGGATTGGATCGAGAACGAGCCGAGTCTCTTCTGGCCCGATGCGATGGAGAGGTTAAGACGGCGATTGTAAGCCAAGCGTTAGGGGTCGATAAGATCGAGGCCCAGCGACGATTGAAGGTCGCCGGTGGGCGACTCAGAACGGCGATCCAGGGGTGATCGGCCTGGATTAATCTTCGAGTCTCGGATGCAACACCGAAGGTCAGTTCACCTTTCGGTGCGGCAACTTTAGCGTTTGACGTCTCGGATCAGTGGTCCGGTGTAGACTTGGCGGGGACGCCCGATCCGAGTGTTCGGCGAGCGTTGCATTTCGACCCAGTGAGCGATCCAGCCTGGCAATCGCCCCATGGCAAACAGGACGGTGAACATCTGAACCGGGATTCCCATGGCTCGGTAGATGACACCGGAATAGAAATCGACGTTGGGATAGAGTTTGCGTTCGACGAAGTAGGGGTCTCGCAGGGCGACGGCTTCGAGTTCTTGGGCGACCTCGAAGAGAGGGTCGCTCAGATTGAGTTTCTTCAGAAGGATATCGCTTGCTGCTTTGATGATTTTCGCGCGAGGGTCATAGTTCTTGTAGACGCGGTGACCGAAGCCCATGAGGCGGAAGTTGCTGGTTTTGTCTTTCGCCATATCCACGTACTTTTTGACGTTGCCGCCGTCGTCTGCGATCTGTTTGAGCATGTTGACGCAGGCTTCGTTGGCTCCACCGTGGAGTGGGCCCCAAAGGGCGCAAATCCCGGCAGAAATACTTGCAAAAAGATTTGCATCCGAGGAACCGACCATGCGAACCGTCGAGGTGCTGCAGTTCTGTTCGTGATCGGCATGCACGATCAAGAGCAGGTTAAGCGCTTTGACGAAATCTGGGTCGGCGACATACTTTTCGCTTGGGACCGAGAACATCATGTGGAGGAAGTTCTCGCAGTAGTTCAGCGAGTTGTGGGGATAGATAAAGGGCTGTCCAAACGACTTCTTGTAGCTGTAGGCTGCGATTGTCGGGAGCTTGGCGATCAAACGATGGATCGATATCTCGACTTCTTCTGGGTCGTGGGGATCCAGGGAGTCTTGATAGAACGTCGAGAGTGCGCTGACGACGCTCGAAAGGATCGCCATGGGGTGGGCGTCGCGTGGAAATCCGTTGTAGAACGAACGCATGTCCTCATGGAGCATGGTATGGTGAGAGATGTCCGTTCGGAATTCATTTAGTTGCTCTGGCGTGGGCAATTCGCCGTAGATCAGCAAGTAGCTTGTTTCGAGGAAATCGCATTTTTCGGCGAGTTGTTCGATGGGGTATCCACGGTAGCGGAGAATTCCGCGATCCCCGTCGAGATACGTGATGGCGCTGCTCGTCGCGCCGGTGTTTGCGTAGCCCTCGTCGAGGGTGATGTGCCCGGTCTCTTTTAGAAGTTTCGAGATGTCGATTGCTCGGTCGTTCTCGGTACCGACGTGGATGGGCATCGAGAGAGATTTCTCGCCGATTTTGAGGGTTGCGACTTCTTCTGACACGGGGATTGGCTGCGGGTAGGAAGGGAGTGATCGGAATGGTCAAACGGGGGTGTTCGACTCGGCTTCGACTGGTTTTTGAGTCGCAAACAGTGTAGCCTTACCGAAAGCTTGCGACAATCCTGGAGGATCTTTTCATGGGGATCTTTTCATAGGGTTCTGCTTGAAATTTGTGCAAATCTTTTCCTGCGGTCCTGAATTGCAAGTTCCTTTTTGGTACTCCCTACTTGGCTAGCCCTCGGATTGAATGATGAACGAAGAGCTCAAGGAAATTGCGATCCGGCTGCAGATCGGAAACTACCAACGGCACATTTTCTTATGTGTTGGACCTAGCTGCTGTTCTGCGCAAATCGGCGCGGGGGCTTGGAAGAAACTCAAAGACGAACTCAAGGCCCGAAACCTATCGTTGTCCGATGCACCTGGCGGGTGTTATCGCACCAAGGTTCAGTGCCTGCGGATTTGCACCGGTGGCCCGATCTTGGTGGTCTACCCCGAGGGTTATTGGTATTGCGGTATGACCGAAGATCGGATCGATAGGTTCATCGACGAGCAAATCCTCAAGGGAAAGCCCATCGAGGAGTGGATCTTTGCCAGAAACCCGATCGGTTGAGATTTTTGGGCTTTCTCGGCGGATCAAGCCGGGGATTTCGCCAGCGGTTGCTTGAGGATTCCTTCGACGATCTTGCCGGGTTGTCCGTCGAGCAAGGTACCGAGTCCTCCTGGACGCACGAAGGCCAGTTTGGACGGTTCTAAGCCGAATAGGTGCATGACCGTCGCGTGGTAATCGTAGTGATGGACGATGTCGGTGACGGCTTGATAACCGAAATCGTCGGTCTGGCCGTAGACGGCCCCTTGTCGGATTCCACCCCCGGCCAACCACGTGCTAAAGCCATAAGTATTATGGTCTCGACCGATACTCTTTTCGTTTTGAACGACGGGCAATCGTCCCATCTCCCCACCCCAATGGACCAGCGTCGAATCGAGCAGTCCTCGGCGCTTGAGATCCTTGACCAAAGCCGCCGAAGGTTGATCGGTTTTCTTGCAAGCTCCTGGCAAAGCGTCTTTGATATTGCCGTGGTGGTCCCATTGCTGGGTCGATGTATAGATCTGGACGAAACGGACTCCGCGTTCGACGAGCCGTCGGGCGATCAAGCATCGGGTTCCGTACTCCCGGGTGGCGTCTTGATCCAACCCATACATCTTATGGGTCTCTTCGGTTTCCTTACTGATATCCAAAGCATCACGGGCTGCGGTTTGCATCGCTTCGGCGAGTTCATAACTGGACATGCGAGCTTGCAAGTCGTTTTCGTAGGCTCTCGAGGCCAGGTGCTCGGCGTTGAGTTCCTTGAGCAAATCCAAATAGGCTCGTTGAGGCCTACCTGCCAAATGCGGCGGAGGGTTTAAGTTCAAGATGCGGGGTTCTTGAGGCCGAATCACGGTTCCTTGGTAGAGCGACGGCAACCAACCGTTCGACCAGCAATCGGTACCTAGAACTGGCAACCCACCCGGATCGGTCAGCACGACGAAGGCAGGTAATTGTTGGCTTTCCGTTCCCAATCCGTAGGTGATCCATGAGCCCAACACCGGTCGCCCTTCGGTCACGCGGCCATGGTGCAACGCGTAGATCGATTGCCCGTGATTGTTCACGCCGGTGTTCATCGAACGTATGAGAGTGATATCATCGGCGATCGAACCCAAATGGGGGACGAGCTCGCTGAGTTCCATCCCGCATTGGCCGTAGCGTTCCCATTTCCAAGGCCCAGACCAAATTTTCGCAGACGATTCGGCGGCGTTGTCGTACTTGAGATCGCCTGTGTATTTTTCGCCGTTTCGCTTTTCGACTTCGATCTTCCGGTCGAAAAGATCGATATGCGACGGTCCTCCTTGCATGAACATCGAGATCATGGCTTTGGCTTGTGGGACCTGATGTGGAAGCTTTGGCTTTAGATCGTATTGAATCGGCTCGAGAGCTGGTTTTGGGGGTTCTCCAGCGGCGCGTTTTGCTGCGAGTCCCGCGATGCACAAGGTCGCTCCTGCGATCCCTTGCTGCGCCAGAAAGTGCCGCCTAGAGGAACGCCCAGAAGCACATCGCTGCGATTCGAATTGGTTTGTGTGGTTCATGCTGGTTCCAAGTCGATTGGAGGATTGCGATTTGCTAGGAGGTCGGATGGCTAGTCGACATACAAGAAGGCGTTCGAGGAGAGCAAGGCTTGGCACAGCAACGCCAAGGCTTGTTGGTTGGCTTTGGCCGGCTCGAGTGCTCCGCCGTTGGGAGCCGTGGGCTGTTCGGGATTCGGTTGTGTTAGGACCGCTCGCTGATCGACGAGCCACTGGGTCGTCCTGGTTCGCTGCGTTTCGGTGGGATCGACTCCGAAAGCCAACTGCCAAGCCCGTAGGACTTGGGCCGTCGGATCCTCGCCAGCCTCCCGGAGCACACGATTGGAAAAGTGCTCGCAGAGGCGGATGACCGAACTATTGTTCATGAGCATGAGCGATTGGGTTGCAACGGTCGATTGGGAACGGCGATCGCAATTCGGAGCGGTTCCTGCTGGGTCGAACGGTTCGATGACTCCAAGGGGCATCGATCGACGTATTTGTACGTAGACACTGCGTCGGTAGGAGTCGGAGACCTCTTCGTGTTTGGCGACCAAGATACCGTTGCCATCGCGAGTGGCCTTGCCGATGATCGTCTGACCGACTTCGTCGGGGTTGACGGTGCTGGGGGCTCCGTACATCCGCAGCGAGAGCATCCCAGCGGTGGCCAGCATCGCATCTCGGAGCGATTCGGTCTGAAGCCGTCGCACGTTCATTCTACCCAACCAGAGGTTCTGTGGATCGTTGTCGGGACCCTCGGCATTTCGACCCGAGGAGCGGCGGTAAGTTTCGCACAGAAGGACTTCTCGGGAGATTCGTTTGCGGCTCCAACCTGTTTGCACGAACTCGTTAGCCATCCAGTCCAGGAGTTCCGGATGCGTGGGACGTTCGCCCAGGAGACCGAGGTCCCCTGGGTTCGATGCGATCGCTCGGCCGAAATGATGCATCCAAATTCGATTCACATAGGATCGAGTCAACAGCGGGTGGACCCCTTGGGTAAGCATCTTGGCAAACTGCAACCGTCGTCCTGAGGTTGCGACGTTAGGATCGTCGGGAGTCAGCTTGTCGTGCTCTGCGAGGATACTCAATCCGCCAGGGGGGACAGGTTCTTTAGGCTGCTGGAAATCACCCCGGCTGAACAGAAAGGTGGTAGGGATTTGATTGGGGACTTCCGAGAAGCTAGCGACGAACACCTCGGCAGGCCGCTTGGTTTTGATCTCTGCTTGTTGGGTTTCGTATTTCTTATTGAATTCGTTGATCCGCGCGCCATCGTAAAGAATGGCGCTGCCTCGGTCGACGTTCAAGCTCGGGTAATCCCGCATGAGCTTTTGTTGGTCTTCGGTCCGTTTGTCGGCTGCCGTCGAGCGGGATGTGCGAGCCGCTTGTCGCAGGTCCTCAGGAAGTTTCATCACTTCTTGGTCGAAAATCTCGTCGACGATTCGGTCGAGTTCGATGAGCCGTTTGGCTTCGAGCTCCGAAAGCTCTTTGTCGACCTCGGAAGCTTTTTGTCTTTGTTCCGCGTCCCAAAGATTCACGAGGCGGGAATTCTTGTCTCGCCAGTTTTTCCAATCCAAACCTGGTTCGATCAATGCTCGGATGCGGTAGTAGTCCCGTTGCGAGATCGGATCGTAGCGATGGTCATGGCACTGGGCGCAGCCGACGGTCAGTCCTAGGAAAGAACTCGATACGATCTTGATCGTCTCGGCGATCACGTCGTTTCGAGCGATGTTTGCCTCGACTCCTTGATGTCCTGTCCCGTCGGGTGCGTTCCTGAGGAAACCTGTGGCCGCTAGGAGTCGCTGCTGATCGGGGGTGAGGATTTCCCAGGGTTGGGGGACCAGCTCATCACCGGCGAGTTGTTCGATGACGAATTGATCGTAGGGAAGGTCGGCATTGATGCTCGAAAGGACATAGTCTCGATACTGCCAAGCCCACGGGCGTTCGGTGTCCTGTTCGCTGTAGCCATCGCTATCGGCATACCCAGCGACATCGAGCCAATGCCTTCCCCAATGCTCACCGTAGCGTGGGTCAGCCAGTAGCCGATCGACGGTCCGTTCGTAAGCATCTGGGCGGGAGTCCTCGACGAATGCTTGGATCTCCTCCTGGGTCGGGGGTAGTCCCAAAAGATCCAGCGATAGTCGACGAATGAGCGTGACGCGATCGGCCAAGGGTGCACTTGGAAGTTGTTTCTCTTGAAGCTTAGCGGCGACAAACGCATCGATCGGAGAGTTCATCGCGTGAGCATCGGCTTGAGCTACCTTAGGCACCGGGCCCGAGGCGACGGGTTGGAACAACCAGAAGCTCCGTTCTTCCTCGGACCAATCCTCTAGGGTTGGAGTTTGCGGCTCGGGCCGCTTGGTCAGCGCTCCTGCTTGGATCCATCGTTTGAGAATCTGTTTTTGCGCATCGGGAATGGTCTTTCCGCCAGGAGGCATTTGACCATCGAGTACACGTTGGATCAGCAGGCTTTTGTCGGCGTTTCCCGGTACGATCGCTGCGCCTGAATCACCACCTTTTTCAAGCAGATGCACAAGCCTTAAGTCCAATCCTCCTTCGCGATGGTCCTGCTCACCGTGGCAATGGAAGCAATGGGCTTTGAGGATCGGGCGAACCTCGGTTTCAAAATGGATCGGGGCCTCGGAGGGAGCCTCTTGGGAGTTGGCATCCGGCAAGAACGCGGTTGCACAAGCCAGCAGGCTTAGCAAGCACACAGCCAGCATCGATCGGATCGGCGGCATGATGAATCGCAAGGAGGGAGGGGGGACGAAGCGGAGGGGTCGAACCTACGCGATTATAGCATGAATTTGGATAGACTGCATGGAACTACGAGCAGCTCAGGGACTCTAAACGTCCATTCGAAACCCGTTGTTCTATCGTGGGTGGGAGTCTCCTCGGTTGACACAGATACAAAACACTACCAATGCCGTCCTTGTTCCTGGAGTCTTGATCGGTTGTTTGGATGAGGCCGGATTGGTCCACCGCAATCTCTGGCTCGCAAATTTTACCGATGTTTCTCTCCGAGGTTCGCGCTCGGAACAATGGCTGGTCGTTTCCTCCAAGGAAGTGTCGGTGTTGGCCATCGAACCGGAAACCGAGGGAACCGGCTTAAAGGGGACTGACTTAAAGGGTACTACTTGTGCGGTACTTTTGCGAAGCGTTCCATGGACCGACATCAAGTCGGTAAGAACCCAATCGGGCGTCGGTAGCGGAACGCTGCAAGTGCGGGTTGGGGACGATTGGATCGATTGGGTGAGGTTCTCGAACGCTTATGCGACGCGGTTCCACAAGATTTCTCGTCTGATGGAAAAGATGCGCGAGTTTCCTGAGACTTGGTCGGAGGATGTTTACGCTGAGTCCCATGATTCCCATTCGAGCGGTCAGAGTTTCGATGCGCCTGAGTGTCCTAAATGCGCGTTGTATCTGAGCAGCAAAGAAGAGAGCTGCCCTCGATGCATGCAAAAGGGGCAGATCCTTCGACGGGTCCATCAATTGCTCCACCCGTATCGACGCGGAGCGATCCTGCTATGTGGATTGACCATCGCTGGGGTGATCGCGGAATTGATCCCACCGAAACTCCAGCAGTACATGATCGACCATGTATTGACGGGCAAGGATGAGTCTGGAGATCCGCGTCAGGTCGACTTTAAAACGGCGCTTCTGTTGATTGTCCTAGCATTGGCGGCCTCTCGGGTCTTGCTATCGTTTGTCGCGGTTTTCAAGGGTAAATTGGCGACCCTCATCGGGACTGGATTGACCCGAACGCTGCGGGCCGAGATGGTCCGTAAGTTGCAGAGTTTGGCCGTCGTCTACTACGACCGCCATCAGGTCGGATCGATGCTTGGCCGAGTCGCGCACGATAGCGAAGCGATGCATGGACTGATGTACCAGATCACAGGAGGGTTCTTGCTCCAGATCGCCCAGCTTATTGGGGTCGGAGCGATGCTGGTGTGGATCAATCCCAAGCTCGCGTTGTTCACATTGATTCCCGTCCCGTTGGTCATTTTGGGGACTTCGATTTTCTGGCGGAAGGTCTATCCGCGTTACTATCGGCTCTGGGATGCATCCTCAAAGCAAATCACCGTCTTGAGCGGAATGCTTACCGGGATACGGGTCGTGAAGGCATTTTCGCAGGAGGATCGAGAGTACGAGCGGTTCTCTAAAACCAGCGAGCAACTCCGAGATTGGCGTCTGTGGGTCGAGAATGCGAACGCTTGGTACTCTGCGGCCATGTCGATCGTCTTTAGTCTTGGAGGGCTGATCGTTTGGTATGTCGGAGGTCGGGACGTGATCGGCAACTCGATGAGCCTCGGGGAACTCATCGCCTTCCTAGCCTACTTGGGGATGTTCTATGCACCCTTGAGCGCTCTGTCGAACTTCACCTCCTGGTTGACGAGTTTTTTGACCGGCAGCAAACGGGTTCTGGAGTTGCTCGATACTCCGATTACGGTTTTAGAGCCG
>Ga0208487_1000246_pt1 | contig 13912 bp, 8 predicted proteins | sample LakMenEpi21Sep12_FD_150723 | JGI IMG/M metagenome (GOLD analysis project Ga0208487, IMG submission 150723) | Freshwater microbial communities from Lake Mendota, WI - 21SEP2012 deep hole epilimnion (SPAdes) | ecosystem: Environmental > Aquatic > Freshwater > Lake > Epilimnion/Euphotic zone ...
TGTGCTTTCCCGGCCATATACTCCCTGCGGCCTCCACCGAGGCCTGGAGTCAGTACCACGATGCGATCGCCAGTGTTGTCGATCGCTTGCGTTCCCTAGGGATCGACGTACCAGTCATCTCCGGGGGCTCAACTCCGACGGCCAAAGAATCCCATCGAAATCCCATTCTGAACGAAATTCGACCAGGAACGTATATCTATAACGATTGGAACGAAGTCGCTTTAGGGGTCGCCGGTATCGATGATTGCGCCGCTCGCGTCGTGGCGACGGTCGTAAGCGTGCCGAGCAAAAACAAGTTCATCCTCGATGCAGGGAGCAAAACCCTCTCGAGCGATCGCCACTGCGTTGAGCCCGAATCGGGCTTTGGAAGAGTCGTCGACTATCCGGATGCCAAGGTTTCGCGTCTGAGCGAGGAGCATGGAGAAGTGATATTCCCCGAAACCTACACAGGCCCTCGGCCCAAGGTCGGGGACCGCGTCTGGATCATCCCCAACCATATTTGCGTGTGTGTCAATTTGCAAAACTCCTTTTTCCTTTACCAACAAGACAATCCAGAACACGGCGGCCTTGAAGAACTCGCCGTCGACGCAAGAGGAATGCTGGTCTGAAATGAAAGTCTCCATCCTTGTACCGGCTTACAACGAACAGTCGACCATCGTTCTGGTCCTGCGAAAACTTTTGGATGTCCCCTTTTCCAATCAATTTGCCGTCGATAAGGAAATCCTCGTCGTCGACGACGGGTCGACCGATCAGACATGCCAGAGAGTCGAAGAGTTCCTCGCGAACAACCCAGCCGATCAAGACAAAATCCGCCTGATTCGCCAACCGAAAAACGCCGGCAAAACCGCTGCGATCGCAAAGGCCATGAGCAACGCGACCGGGGATGTGATCATCGTCCAAGACGCCGATTTAGAATACGACCCGCGCGAAATTCCAGGCGTTCTGTTTCCCATCTTCGAGAACTGGGCCGATGTGGTCTACGGAAGTCGCTTCCTGGTCAAAAAAGCGTCTCGGGTTCTCTATTTCTATCACTATGTCGCCAACAAATTCCTGACGTTGCTCAGCAACGTCCTGACGAACCGAAACATGTCCGATATCGAGACCTGCTACAAGGCATTTCGACGAGAGGTAATCGTCCCATTGGAACTGACGAGCCACGGTTTTGGAATGGAGGTCGAAATCACTGCAATGGTCTGCAAGACCCGCGCACGGACCTACGAAGTCCCAATCTCCTACTACGGCCGAACGTACGAAGAAGGAAAGAAAATCGGTGTGCGTGACGGAATAGCTGCGATCTGGTATATCCTATATTACAACCTGATCCATCCGTGGACCCAAGCCGGTCAAAACTACATTCAGACCGTCAATAATTCGCTCAAAGCCGTGCACGCCAGGGAGCAACTCGGCGAATTGAGCTCGCCCGGGACACAGAAATCCTAACCGCATCTGTATCAGCAACCATGAAGTTTGAATTCTGCCGAGAAGACTGGGTCTATAAGCCTTGCGACGTTCTTGTCGTCGCCCTAGACGACGACTGGGCACAACGATCCGAGTTCCAATCGCTCGACCAAGCGAGCTCGGGTTGGTTTCGACGCGTCATGCAAAGCGGTGAAGTATCGACTAAACCGAACAAGGTCTCCATGCTCATCGCGCCGACAGGAATCCCAGCAGGGGTTCTGTGTATCGTCGGTACGGGCAACGCAGGTCAGTCGGCTTGCAATACCTACTTTCGCGCAGCGGGTGCGGCGATGAAAGCCCTGGCCTCCAAACAGCGATCCGCGGTCCGCTTTGTCGGATTCGGCAACTCTCCGCTGGAAATCCGTGCCGCCATCGCAGGTGCCCTCGTCGGCTCCCAGGGCCAAGACCTCTACAGGAGCGAGAAAAGTACGTTCGCCCCAGAAACCGTCGAGTGGACCGGAAGCAATGATGCCCAAATCCGAGCCGGGGAAATCATCGGTGAATCGGTCAATCTAGCCCGATTGATGGTCAACCAACCCCCAAATCGCTTGTACCCAGAAACCTTCTCCGATCAAGCCATCGAGGTCGCCAACGATGCGGGCTTCTCGATCGAAGTTTGGGATAAACAACGACTCATCGAGGAACGTTGCCAAGCACTCCTGGCCGTCGCAAGAGGTTCGCTTCGCGATCCACGACTGCTGATCCTGCGTTACAGCGGTGCTCCGCCAGACTCCGAACCCCTGGCCCTGGTCGGCAAAGGAGTCACGTTCGACTCCGGTGGATACTCGCTCAAGCCCACCGATGGAATGCTGACGATGAAGTGCGACATGGCAGGCGCAGCGACAGTCCTTGCCATCTTCAATGCAATAGCCAAACTCAACGTCCGCAGGAATGTTGTCGGCGTGCTAGGACTGGTCGAAAACCTCGTCTCCGGGGATGCCTTCAAACTCGGCGATGTCCTGACGGCCCGCAGCGGTAAAACCATCGAAATCCATAACACCGATGCCGAAGGCCGATTGGTCCTTGCCGATTGTTTGGATGTCGCTCTCGAAGAAAAACCCGCCCAAATCATCGATTTTGCAACCCTCACCGGCGCGTGCGTCGTAGCCCTTGGCAACGATGTGGCCGGACTCATGAGCAATCAGACGCAACTCCAATTCGACATCCAATCGTTCACCGAAAAATGTGGCGAGTACACTTGGCCCCTACCTATGCACTCGTTCTACAGCGAACAGATCGCTGGAAAAGTTGCCGACATCAAGAACGTCGGCGAGGGACGCTGGGGGGGAGCCATCACCGCCGCAAAATTCCTCGAGGAATTCGTCCAAGCTAAACCTTGGGCCCACCTCGATATCGCAGGACCGGCATTCTTGGACTCGGCCAAGCCTTGGTGTGACGCCGGTGGGACCGGCTTCCTAGTACGCTCCTTCGCCGAATGGCTCCTGGCATGAGCATCGATCCTGCCGATCACGAGCTCCACGGACAGGACCAAGACCTAGACCGACAAGGCCCGATTTGGAGACAGTATCACGAACTGGCCGAACTGGCAGGCTCTCTCGCTCACGAGATCAAAAATCCACTCTCGGTCATCCACATGAATGCCGATCTGTTGAGTGAAGAACTCGACGAGAGTCAGTGGCCAGGAAAACGCCGCGCCATCTCCAAAGTCGACATGATCAAACAACAGTGCCACCGAATGGAAAACCTCCTGAGGGATTTCCTGAAATTCGCGCGCATGCAGGACATGGAACTGACCCTCGGCTCGCTGAACGAACAAATCATCTCGGTCCTGAATCTCTTCCAACCCCAAGCCGACAAACAAGGGGTCCGACTCGAGCGGTTCCTAGACTCCGATCTACCCAACATCCGACTCAACGGAAGCTCGCTTCAGGCGGCTCTGATCAATCTTGTGAAAAATTCGCTCGAGGCGATGCCCGATGGCGGAGAACTCTTGATCCGAACCTATGTCATCCCAAGCGGCGTGGCCATCGACATGATCGACTCCGGATGCGGCATGGACGAAACGACCGCCATGCGAATGTTCGAACCGTTCTACTCGACAAAAGCCGAAGGCTCCGGACTTGGCCTGCCGACCACCCGCAAGATTCTCGAAGCCCACGGCGGACGCATCAGCGTCCAGAGTGAAGTCGGCCGAGGCACGAAATTTGTCCTGGAATTCCCAACGCCCATGCGGATCGCTTAGCCTCGTCCCGCAACCCCGCGCACCATCCACAAAATCGGACTAGCCGGGTTCGATTCGTCGACCAATCGCTCGATCTGATAACGGCTTGCTCTCTGGGCAATCCATCCCTCGACGGCCTGGCTCTCCTGCAAACCCGTTGGATGACCGACATACGCTAGGATCGAGATCAACCCACAAGGAGCCAAAAGGGACTCCAGAGCATCCAATGCCCGCAAGGTTGTCGGCACTTGCGTCACGACCGACTTGTCGGAAAAAGGCAGATACCCAAGATTGAACATCGCGCAAGAGATTTTGCCTCGATGCTCCAACGGCACATGATCTGCAATGTCCGCATGATCCGCATGGATGCACCGAACGACGCTCGCATAACCCGCCTGAGAAACCCGCAAAGCCGTTCTTGAAATCGCATCGGCTTGCAAATCCAACGCGTAGACGGTCCCTTGCATTCCAACGCATTGAGCCAGAAATAGCGTGTCCAATCCATTCCCTGCCGTCATGTCGATCGCGATCGAACCCGGATCGATCGACTCGCGACATCGCTTCTGAGCTTCCATCGTAAAATGCATCGTCGGTCTTTAACCCTCTATGCCACGCGGATAGGAACCAAGCACATCGAGTCTTAGCGATCGCTCAACAAGTGCACCGATCGCATCGACCATGGGAGCCTCATCGCGGTGCCCCTCGATCTCCACGAAAAAGTAATACTCGTTCGGAGAGCCAGGCACCGGTAACGACTCGATCCAAGTCAAGTTGATGCCGTTGTCCCTGAAGATCAACATCGCATCGGCCAGCGCCCCTGGTTGATGCGGGACCTGAAACAGGATCGCCGTTTTGTCCCGCCCGGTAATCGCCGGTTGGTCCTTGCCGATGATCGCAAAACGGGTCGCATTGTTCGGATCGTCTTCGATCGATTCGCAGACGATCGGCAATCCATACTCCAAGGACGCCTCGAGCGAGGCGATCGCTGCTGCCCCCGGCTCCTGCTTGGCAATCCTTGCTGCATGGGTCGTGCTGGCGACCTCAATCCTCTGGGCCTCGGGCAAATGCTCCGAGAGCCAGCGACGGCACTGCGAGAGGGCCTGCGGCTTGCTATAGACCTTGCGTATCGATAATCGGTCCGAAATCGAGAGCAGGTTATGGTGGATCGGCAAGAGCACCTCGCCGCAGATCTGAAGTGGACGCTTGATGAAATTGAACATCGTGTCGACGATCCGTCCGTCGGTGCTGTTCTCGATCGGAACGACGCCATATCGAGACTGCCCCCGATGGACCTCTTCAAACACCGCAGAAATCGTGCCGACTGGGCATAGCAAATGACGGTCCCCGAAGTACTTTCGGGCCGCCGAATGGCTATACGAATGCTCAGGACCTAAATAAGCCACCCCCTGGGGTGCTCTCCCCGTGTGCAGTGTCTCAATCTGGCTAGGATCAAGCTGTGCTCTCAGAGCAAGACGCTCTTCGATCAGGCGAGCAATCTCGATTTGGATCTCTCCGAGTCGCTGGAAAATCTCCTGTTCCGAGGGCTGAGAGCTTGGCATTTTCGATTCAATTTCCTGTCAAATTGACGGTAAGACCGCCAGTCATCCCCGAGACTTAGGCAACCTGGGTGGCTGCAAACGCCCGAGATTTTAACGTAAACCCTTGATTTGGAAAGGTTTAAGATCCACGCTTGCGCTTCTTGATGGCTTTGGCACAAGGATTGCTCTATAGGCTTTTTTAATCGTCGGATCGGCCACCTGGAACCGGCGGTTTCCAAAAACATTATCATTCTATTGAACAACGCGTTGAGGGAGAACTAAACCATGGCATCTGGCGAAAAGATCATCGGTATCGATTTGGGAACCACCAACTCGGTGGTCGCTGTCATGGAAGGCTCTGAGGTCAAGGTCATTCCCAATGCCGAAGGGAACCGTCTGACACCTAGCGTCGTTGCCTTCAACGACAAAAGCGAAACCATCGTCGGTGAGCCCGCTCGCCGCCAAGCGGTCACCAACCCGCGTCGCACGGTCTACTCGGTCAAACGTTTTATGGGCCGTCGACACTCGGAAGTCGAATCCGAAGAGAAGATTGTCCCCTACCAAGTCGTTGGCGGGGCCAACGAGTACGTCAAAGTCCAAATCGGTGACCAGCAATTCACTCCGCAAGAGATTTCTGCAAAGGTCTTGCGCAAGCTCAAAGAGGCCGCCGAGTCCTACCTCGGACACCGCGTGAGCAAAGCCGTCATCACGGTCCCAGCCTACTTCAACGATGCTCAGCGACAAGCCACCAAAGATGCGGGCCAAATCGCAGGCCTGGAAGTGGCACGGATCATCAACGAACCGACGGCTGCGGCCCTGGCCTACGGACTCGACAAAAGCAAAGACCAAAAAATCGTCGTGTTCGACCTCGGAGGCGGAACCTTCGACGTCTCGGTTCTTGAAGTCGCCCATAACAACGATGGGGAATCTGCTGGCAAGATTTTCGAAGTCATCAGCACCAACGGCGATACCCACCTCGGGGGCGACGACTTCGACCAAGCCATGCTCAACCACGTCGCCACGACGTTCCAACGCGACAATGGCATCGATCTACGCAAAGATCCCATGTCGCTCCAGCGTCTGCAAGAAGCTTGCGAAAAAGCCAAGAAGGAACTCAGTACCCTTCCCCAGACCGACATCAACTTGCCGTTTATCACCGCAGATGCCTCCGGTCCTAAGCACTTGCTCACGACCATCACCCGCAGCACCTTCGAAGGCCTGATCGATCCGATGATCGATCGATGCCGCCAACCGGTTCTGCAAGCCCTCAAAGATGCCAAATTGAATCCCTCCGAGATCGACGAAGTCGTCCTCGTCGGTGGTTCAACCCGCGTCCCCAAGGTCCGCGAACTGGTCAAAGAAATCTTCGGCAAGGAGCCTCACCAAGGGGTCAACGCTGACGAAGTCGTCGCAGTCGGTGCGGCGATCCAAGGAAGCGTCCTCTCGGGCGAACGCAAAGACGTTCTGCTCTTGGACGTCACCCCGCTGACCCTCGGGATCGAAACCGAAGGCGGAATCCTGACGGCCTTGATCGAACGAAATACCACCATCCCCGTCGAGAAAAAGCAAACCTTCTCGACGGCAGCCGATAACCAAACGGCCGTGACCGTCAGTGTCTTCCAAGGCGAACGCAAGATGGCCATCCACAACCGCGTCCTCGGCCAATTCAACTTGGAAGGAATCGATGCTGCCCCTCGGGGCGTTCCGCAAATCGAAGTCAAATTCGATATCGACCAAAACGGGATCCTGAACGTCTCGGCCAAGGATCTCAAGTCCGGGAAGCAGGCGAGTGTCAAAATCGAGCAATCGAGCGGTCTGAGCAAAGATGAAATCGAACGCATGCGGCGCGATGCGGAATCGCATGCCGACGAAGACCGAAAACAAGTCGAACTGGCCGAAGCTCGAAACCGCGCCGAAAACACCATCCACTCCTTGGAAAAGGCAATCAAAGACCAAGGCGATAAACTCGCAGTGTCCGACCGTGAGCCTCTCGAGGCGGCCATCAGCAAACTGCGCGAAGCCCTCAAACAAAACGAAGCCGAAGCGATCAAGCTCGCTACGACCGAACTCGAACAAACGGCCAACGCCTTCCGTTCTGCGTTTGCTTCCTCCCCACAAACCCAAACCGAAACGCCAGATTCCAAGGGATCCAACGACGACGCGATCGACGCGGAGTTTGAGGTCAAAAACTAAAGAGTCCGGCAAGGAACTTGGACATGATTTCCTGGACACCGTTCCTTGCTACCCTCCTTGTGTGCCTCGGCACCCTAACCCCATCGAGCATGGCCCAAGATTCCCGCAAGGCTTCTTGGGCCTCGAAGGCCGTCAAGATCGACGCGATCGAATTCTCGATCCCGGAATCCTGCTCGATCGAAAAGGTCTCCGACGATACCCTTTGCACCTGGCCGATCGTCGCGGCCTTCGCCCCCGATGGCTCGCTTGTCGTCGCAGAATCGGTCTGGAACCTGCAAACCAAACAGACCGTTCAAGAGCAACTCATCTCCCGCCCGCACCGACTCGTGCGACTTCGAGATTCCAACAACGACGGAAAATTCGATAGCCGACAAGTCATCGCAGATAAACTTAGCTTCCCCGAAGGTATCCTCTGCATCGGCAACGATATCCTTCTGACTGCACCGCCTCAAATCTGGAAACTCTCAGACCTCGATGGCGACGGCGTTTGCGAAAACCGGCAAATCTGGTTCGATGGCACAACCCTCACTGGATGTGCAAATGATCTTCATGGACCGTGGCTAGGTCCCGACGGTTGGATCTACTGGACCAAATCCGCCTTCGCAGAACAAACGCACGAAATCCTTCCCGGAAAAGTCCACGTCGAGAAAACCTGGACCAGCAAGGCCTCCCACCTGTACCGACGACACCCGCAAGGTGGCCCTATCGATCCTGTCATGACCGGTGGCATGGACAACCTGGTCGATGTGGCTTGGCTCCCCAACGGGGATCGGTTCTTTTGCGCCACGTTCTTGCACCATCCCCGAAACGGTTTTCGCGATGGAATCGGTGCGGCGACGTATGGCTCGATTTTCGGCAAGCCGCATGCGGTCCTCGACGGACACCCTCGGACCGGCAAGCTGATGGACCCAACGGCGGAACTCGGACCTGCGGCACCCGCCGGACTGATGTTCCTCGGGGACCTCTCGCCGAGCTTGACCTTACCTCCGATCGATACGTCCAAGTCCTCGTCGAGCGGTATCAAGACCGACGAATCAGGCTTCCTGCTTTGCGCTCAATTCAACCTGCATCAAATCAGCCTTCACCGCCTCACACAGCGCAGCGACCAGGCGCACTATCGAGCCGAGTCGTTCCCCTTGGTCTCCTCGAATCGAATCGACTTCCATCCGGTCGATCTTCTTCTCGATACCGACGGCTCGATTTTGATCGTCGATACCGGTGGATGGTACGATCTGTGTTGCCCAAGTTCGGGTACAGACCAGAGAGTGGCCAGCGGGGGTATCTACCGCCTGCGTGGGCTCACTAGCAGCGAATCCCTTTCCAAAAATGAAAACCTGCTCAGCGAGCAAAAACGGCTTGAGGATCTCACCAAGCGTTCGATCGAATACGTCCAATCCGACGAATCCCAACGACCGGCGCTCGAAGAGCAATACCATCGCCTTGTGCTCGACTCGATGCGCGATCAAGCCCCATCGGTCGTTACTCTGGCATGCCATCTGGCCTCGCTTCACCGTTTGGAAGCGTGCCGCGATCGCGCTTCGGAACTTTTGGTGTCCCCAAACGCTTCACTGCGCCGAAGTGGTGCGGAGATCTTGGGCCGAATCGGGATCCGAGGCGAACTTCAAGAAATTCTCAACCAAATCCGCCTCGCTAAGAACGATAGGACCCTCTCGCATTCCTTGATTTACGCATTGATCGAAGGGGCTAGCGACGAGGACCTGTTCGAGTCGCTCCAGGCAGCAGCCCCAGCCGACCCAGCAGGCCCATCGGCAACCGCTTTGGTTCGTGTTCTGGAACATCGGAAACGACTCTCCTTAGAGCACGCAAACTTGGTCCTCCAAATCGCTCTGGCTCAAGACCAGGACACATCCGAATTCGGACTCCAGGTCCTCGAAGCCCATCCGCAGTGGATCGACGCAATCCTCTTGGCGATCGATAAATCCTCAAGTTCCCCTAGCGATGCGACCCCTAACGATACGCCCCCTAGCGATACGCCCCCTAGCGATACGCCCCCTAGCGATGCGGTACTAGCTCTTGTGGCACGGTGGTCAGACAACCCACAAGTCGCCCAGTGGGCATGCGAACACCTGCTCAAGGCACCCTCAAGTGCCGCCGCAATCCTCTCGAAACTCGGAAACCGTCCCGTTCCGCAATCCTGGATCCAACCGCTTGCCAAGCAACTCAAAGAGAGCTCGCCTGACAAGCTTTCCCTATGGCAATCGGCGCTGCAGGGTCGCACCTGGAAAGGGGATTTCTCGGCGATTCAACAAGCCCTGGCCGATCTGCTCCCAAGGTTCCAATCGAACCCAAACTCAGATGCAAGACAATTGCCATGGCTCAACTGGGTCGCACTCATGCCCCCTGGATCCGAGTTGCCCGAGGACCTGGAGCTTCAAGTCCTCCAAGTTGCCCTTGCAGATCCAACCGCCCCAGCAGATCCCACCACCGCCGCAGATCCAACCATTGGGGATTCTGAACTTCGAGAGCGACGGAATGTCGCTTGGAAAATCCTGTCGAACCTCCGACTCCGATCCGATCGATCGCGAGATCGGATCCTCGACCGTCTGACCCACGCAGGTCCTCTGGAACTTCCAGTTGCCATCGAATCCTTCTTGCAAGAAAGCACAGTCGCCCAAGACGCCGCGATGCTCGAAGCATTGCAAGGTCTTGCAACCGTGAAGACCCTTTCCCCCGAAGCCATCTTGAGGAAACTCAAAAACCGCTCGCCGGAAATCCAAACGACCTGGAAAGAGGCACTCGAAACCTGGACCCGGCCAGACCCCGAGATTCGCAGCAAAGTTGACCAGTGGATGAGCCAATTGAAACCCGGTGATCCCAAGCAAGGCTACCATGTGTTTCGATCCACCAAAGCCACATGCAGCGCTTGCCATCAAGTAGGGTATGTAGGCGGGAACCTCGGGCCGGTCCTGAGCAAGATCGGCCAATCTCGCTCAAGACGCGATCTGCTCGAAGCGATCCTCTTCCCGAGCGCCAGACTCGAACAAGCTTACCGAAGCACCAAAGTGCTACTGAGCGACGGCGAAATCGTCCAAGGACTGCTTGTGTCGGAATCCCCTAAGGAACTTGTCCTCCAAGTCGCTGCAGACCAACGCCGCTCGATTCAGACTGCCGACATCGATCGACTCGAAGCGAGCAACGTATCGATCATGCCTGCGGGATTGGAAAACCAAATGACCATCGAGGAACTCTCGGATCTGATCGCGTTTCTGGAGAACGCAAAGTAGCAACTCCATCGGGCTGCGATGGCTAGTTTGCGTTGGCTAGTTCGCGCACTCGATACCAAGTCGCTTCATCTTTTTGTAGAGGGTCGTTCGGTTGATTCCTAGCCGCTGGGCCGTCGCATTGCGATTCCAACCGTGGGCTCGAAGCGCTCCTAACAAAATCGCTCTTTCCGGGATCCCTAACGCTTCTTCCAGGTCCTTGTATTGTTCCGACCATGCAGGCGCACGGCCGTGAGAACTCTCCGTCTGGATATCGAGCGCTCGATGAGTACTAGGAAACCCCGAGCTAGGAAACCCCGAGAACGGCTTGGTCAGAAGTCTCTCGATATCCTCGGTTTGGATGATCTGCCCCAAGCACACCAAGACGGCTCGCTGGATGGTGTTCTCAAGTTCCCGAACATTGCCTGGCCATGGGTATTGCGTCATAGCGCGATAAGCCCCTGGGCTAAAACCCTCGACCTGACGATCAAACTCCTGGCATGCTTGGGCCAAAAAACCATCGGCAAGCTCTCCTACGTCCTCGAGCCTCTCGCGAAGTGGCGGTAGTGCGATCGGAACGACATGAATCCGATAGAAAAGATCCTGACGAAATCGACCTGCTGAAACAGCTTGCTCGAGATCCTCGTTGGTGGCAAAAATCATTCTCGCATCGGTCCGAACCGTTTCATTGCTTCCGAGCGCTTCGAAGGACCTCTCCTGGAGCACTCGCAATAGCCGTACTTGCATCGCCGGAGAGGCCGTAGCGATCTCATCGAGAAACAATGTTCCCCCTTGTGCATACTGAAACTTGCCAAGCTTCGAGTGGATCGCTCCGGTGAATGCACCTGCGGTGTGGCCGAAAAGCTCGCTCTCGAGCAACGCCTCAGGGATCGCACCGCAGGCCACCTCGACAAATGGACCACCTCGGCGATCGGACAACGCATGGACGGTTCTGGCCAATTTGCTCTTTCCCGTCCCCGGTTCGCCTGTGATCAAAATACTGGCCTTGGAATCCGCGACGCGATCGATCAGATCGAAAACCTCTCGCATCTTGCCACCTGACCCGAACCAGCCACCAACCGTCTTTTGGCGATCGCCTTGGGCGGTGCGTTGTCCTCGCAACAAAACGTCGAAAGTCGACATCAAGAACTGGTCATCGAGGGGTTTGTGCAAAACCTGGTGTGCACCTGCCTCCAAAGCCAGGGCCTCCAAGCGTACAGTCGCATATCCGGACATTGCCAAGCGGCAGCAATCCGGCTGCAAGCCTTGGGCGGCCTTGAGTATTTCCAAACCGCAACCTTCGTCCAAGCGTAAATCCGTAAGGAGCAGATCGAAGGTCGATTCAACCAGCCTTTTTTGTGCATCTTGGAGATTTCGAGCCGTCTGGATCGTGAAACCTCGGAATTCGAGCAAGTCACGCGTCGACTCCAAGAGTCGAAGATCGTCGTCGACGAGCAGCAGCGAGCGTCCGGCGAAAGGGAGCTTGGTTTTTCTAAGTGTGCCGGTTTGATTTTTGATCATCTTTGCTCAACCCCATGAAGAAACAGACAGTTTTCGGTCTTGCCTTTCGGGATCCACCGAAACTTGTAAGCCAACCCTAGGTTGAAAAAAGACCACAAGGGGTGGCTTGGGTGTTGCTTGAATGCAACAGAGCGATTTCCGCCAAATTTTCACCCTTAAAAGCCCTCCAATCGTCCCAAACCGTAGAGTCTTCTAGCCCTGAGGCTAGCTCTCGGACTATCTTGGGATAAAGATAAAAAAACCGACATATGACTTATTACCAACGGGTGAATCGTGTTGCCTAACTTTTGGCCAACGGCCAGCGGATTGAAAATTCCCGGTGCTGCATGGATTGCGGGCCTCCTGGCCGTGGTGCTGGCGCTATTGCTCCCTTGCCTTCTGCTCTTGGGGGGCTTTGCCATCGACTTGATGGGCTGGGAGCACCAGCGGATCGAGCAGATCTCGATGCAACAGGCCGGGAGTGCAAGTGCCGACCTAAGAGGGCAATCGGCATCGGAATACGCATCGATCGGCCCTTTCCGTTGGAAGCTCTCTGAAACCCCGTGGGTCGGGACCATACCGGCCCCCCAAAAGGCCCTTGGCGCGATTGTACTGCTGGGTGCTGGCTTGATTTTGATGGGTCTACTGCATTGGTTCCATCGCCGGGCCGGGGTCCAAACCGCTTTGGATACCGAGCAGCAGTTGCATGAACGGCTGTTTCATCATTCTGGAGCCATTGCCCTCGAAAGGGGCTTGTCAGCCCAAAGCGAACTGTTGCGAGGCTTTCACGATCAGACCTTCCCGGCGATGCGTTCGGCCATTGTGCAATGGCAACAGGTGTATCCCAAGCATTTCCTCCAGGTGATGCTCCTTTTGGTCCTTGCGGGGCTGATCCATCCGTGGTTGACGATCGCGGCGTTGCTGGCCGCTTGGATCGTTCGCAACATCTACCGATGGCAACAGGTCTCCAGCACGACGGGTCGATGGGTTCAGCAGCAGCGATGGGCCGAAGCCCAACAAGAACTCAGTTCGATTTCTCAAACAGCTCCGCTGATGGCAACGATCCACGATTCGCAAGAGACCTTGGACAATTACCGTTCCAACCTAGCGGCCTACCGTTCTGCTGGCGGCATGGTTTTGGGTTGCGACAAGGCCAAATCGCCTTGGGTTACCCTTGCGATCTGCGTGCTCGGAACAGGGCTGATCCTCCTGCTTGCCTTGGGGATGCTCGACCCGGGCAAGCATCTCTCGTTGGGAGCCGGATTTGTCTGGACCGCGAGCATCTGCGCGGCGATCTACACCGGGTATCGCATCGCAGCGGCCTGGAACTCCGTCGCGAAAGCCAACCCTAAGCTTGAAGAGATCTTCAGGTTCCTAGCGATCGAATCGAAGCCAAATTCGTCTGCCAATAGAGAGCTTTCGGGCAAGCTGACCCGAGGCGTCTCGGCCGAGCATGTGACTCTCCAATCCGGCAGCAATCAGAAACTCTTAGAAGACGTATCAGCTTTCTTCCAAACCGGGCAACTCACCGCGATCATCTCGCCCGATCCCCTTTTGGCCAAGGCGCTCGTCGAAATGGCCCTCGGATTCGGACAACCAGTCAGCGGACGATTGATGTTCGATGATGTCGACTCGAAGGACCTTACGAGTGCGACGATTCGCGAGCATTCGCTCTGGATCGCATCGAATGGTCCCCTGGTGACCGGCACCATCGAAGACAACCTGTGGCTCGGTCTCCAGCGCGATGCGACCATCGACATGCGGGAAATCACGAGATTGGCCAGGGTCAGCGATGCGATTTTTGAACTGCCCGACGGGCT
>Ga0208487_1000247_pt1 | contig 13875 bp, 10 predicted proteins | sample LakMenEpi21Sep12_FD_150723 | JGI IMG/M metagenome (GOLD analysis project Ga0208487, IMG submission 150723) | Freshwater microbial communities from Lake Mendota, WI - 21SEP2012 deep hole epilimnion (SPAdes) | ecosystem: Environmental > Aquatic > Freshwater > Lake > Epilimnion/Euphotic zone ...
CAGGAGCTTTGGGGAGATACTGTTCGACGACGGGCTGACCCTCAACGATTTTTGTCAGCTCAGGGAGGAACGACTGCGAGTAAAACTGCTCGAGCTTTTCGGATTCGGTTGGGTTGATGGGTGTCTGTTCGAGCTCGTCGTAGGCTCTGGAAAAGGCCCTCATTCCATCGAGTGCGATCCGGCTATCGGACATCGAGACGACTTGATCTCGGAGCGATTCGAGTTTGGTGCGCAGTGCCGTCGTTTTGGCGACTTGGATGCCTTTCAATTGGTTTTGAACCGATTTTTCGATCGATGATTTTCCGGTCACATATCCGACCCAAGCTACGACGGCCATGGCGCTGAGGGCCACGAGCAGGAGCAGAAGGATCATTTTCGACTGGATACTCAGTCTATGGAATCCAAACATGGCGGTTTACTTCTTGCGTTTTAATCGTGTTTTCATCGCGTTTTGCGGGGGAGGTTTCTCGACGCCTATTCGGCACCGAGTCGCAAGGATATCTTACCCAGACGATACGTCTTGAACCAATACCGCACAGGCCGGTTATTTTTGGTCAAGGAATGCCGAATATTCCCAATGGTACGATTATTTCAGGGAACGAATATTTTGATTCTCGATACGAAATGCTGCGTGCTTTTTCAGGTACTTTTACTTGCTTTTGTCGGTTTTGGTGGCGAAAGAAATCGTGACGGCTCAGAGGGTTGTTTTTCGCAAGCAACGCTGCCAGAGGTTCAGGAATCCCCCTGGCGCTATGAGCAGCAGGAGTTGCTCGGTTGGAAGCTCCATATCCGCCGGGAGTTGATCGAGAACCAAGCCGAGGCGGCCAAGCTCAAGTTGGCCTTGGAGATTCTTCAAAAGCAGCTCGAGCAGATCGTCCGCGTCGTTCCGGGTGATTGTGTCGCCAAGCTCCAGCGGGTTCCGTTATGGTTTTCGCCGGTTTACCCCGACGAGCAACCCCGGGCGGAGTACCATCCCGGGGCCGGTTGGTTGAAGGAGCATCGCCGAGATCCGGCGATGGCCAAGGGAGTGGAGTTTTCGAATGTAGGGATTTTCGAGGCGGAGTATCGGCGGATGCCGAACTTTGCACTCCACGAATTGGCTCATGCTTATCATGACCAATGTCTTGAGGCCGGCTTTTCGAATCCAGAGATTCAGGAGGCTTTCGAACGGGCGAAGAAATCGGGGAGTTACGAGCGGATCGAGCAGAGGCTCGGCGACGGTTCGGCCCGTCAGACTCGGGCTTATGGAATGAGCAATCCGGCCGAGTATTTTGCAGAGTCGACCGAAGCATTTTTTTCGACGAACGATTTTTTCCCGTTCACGCGCGAGCAGCTCAAGGAGCACGATCCAGCGATGGATCGATTGCTCGAAAAGCTCTGGAAATGACTCCAGGAGGTCCTTGTAGCCCAAATCGAGGACTCTGGCAATTTTACCGACCGAATTGGGAGTGAATTGGGCCCTGAGAGACTAGGGCCTGATTTTCGGCGGGTGCTGAGGATAGAATGAGCGTAAGTGACAATTAGCCAAGTCGCCTTGTGGGTAACGGAAAACGAAAAGAAAGAAGTGCAATATGAGCGGTATATTGTTTGGTTTGTTTGGTTTTATCGCGTTGGTCATGATTTTTGCCGTCGCGCTGTTGGTTTATCTCATCGGCCTATACAACGATCTTGTGACGCGCAGGAACCGTTTTCAGAACGCTTATTCGCAGATCGATGTGCAATTGAAGCGTCGCTATGATTTGATCCCCAACCTAGTCGAAACTGCCAAAGGCTACATGAAGCATGAGCGAGAGACACTCGAGGCGGTGATCCGAGCTAGGAACACGGCCATGGCGGCAGGTCAGAAGGCGGCAGCCAACCCAGGCGATCCATCAGCGATTGAAAACCTTTCGACCGCAGAAGTGGCATTGGCAGGCTCGCTGAACAAGTTTATTGGACTCGCTGAGGCTTACCCTGATCTCAAAGCCAATCAAAACATGCTTGCCTTGCAGGAGGAGCTAACCAGTACGGAGAACAAGATTTCGTTTGCTCGCCAGGGATTCAATGACGCGGTCACCTCCTACAACACGGGGATCGAAACTTTCCCAGGCAACATGGTTGCAGGATACGGTAACTTCCAGCGAGCGGCGCTTTGGGAACTGACTGATCCGCAAGAGCGCGAGCCAGTCAAGGTTTCGTTCTAACGCATTTCAAGCTGGGTTTGAACCCCGTGCGAAAACCATGGCATAGCGTCGATCGGTTTAGGCTGCTTTGAATTGAGGGAAGATTGAGGAAAGACAGTGGACTTTTTCGCACATCAGGATCAAGCGCGTAAAAACACAGGTAGACTGGTATTCTACTTCGGTCTGACCGTCTTGATCATCATGGCGTTGGTCTACTTCGTGGTCATCGCGCTGCTTGCAACGGTCAGAACAGGTAATTCTGAACCGATCGATATTTCCAATCCCTTTATTCTCATCGGAGTGTTCCTCTCGGTCGGACTGGTGATCGCTTCGGGAAGTGTTTATCAAACCTGGCTTCTCTCGGGGGACGGGTCCGCCGTTGCGATTCAACTCGGTGGAGTCAAAGTTCAGCCCAACACTCGGAATCTGAGCGAGCGTATTTTGCTCAATGTGGTCGAAGAGATGGCATTGGCCTCTGGCACGCCCGTTCCTCCGGTATACCTCTTGGAGAACGAACAAGGGATCAATGCCTTTGCGGCCGGGACGACCCCCCAAAACGCGGTCGTGGGTGTCACTCGAGGGTGTATTGAGACCCTCACTCGCGATGAGCTTCAAGGGGTCATCGCCCATGAGTTTAGCCATATCCTCAATGGGGACATGAGACTCAATATCAGGATCCTGGGTCTTTTGCACGGGATCCTCTTGATCGCGATGCTCGGATACAGTCTGTTTCGCATCGCTGCACACATGCCCATGCGATCCTCAGGCAGAAACAGCGACGATAGCAAAGGCGGCATCGGCATCGTAGCTGCGATTTTTATTTTTGGGACGCTCCTTTTGGGGATCGGCTATGCCGGGGTTTTCTTTGCGGGGTTGATCCAAGCGGCGGTCTCTCGCCAGCGCGAGTTTCTCGCCGATGCCTCTGCGGTCCAATTCACCCGCAATCCGCTCGGGATCACCGGCGCATTGAAACGCATCGGCGGTTGGCAAAAGAAATCGATCGTCCAAGCGACCTATGCCAAAGAAGCGTCGCACTTGTTCTTCAGCAAGGGACTTGCCTCACAATCCTTTGCGACCCACCCACCCCTGGAGATTCGGATTCGCCGGATCGAACCGACTTTCAATGGAAAATTCGAGGCAACGCATGTCCTGCAGCATTCCGAAAGAGATATCGTCGATCCGCGAACCCTCGGGTTCCAACGCAAAGCTATCGGCGCATCGGCTCACGTGGCCGCTGAGGCGGGTGTCGTGCATTTCGAAGCCAACCCGCAGGACGCGGTCGATCACATCGGAAACCCCGAGGATGAGCATATCGAGCAAGCCAATCGGCTGATGCAGGAAATCGACCAGGAACTCATCGACGAGGTCCACGAGCCTTTTGGTGCGATGGCGATTATCTTTGCGCTCTTGTGCGCACCGCAGTCCGATGATGTACGAACCGCACAGATTGAACTCTTGAGCGGATCGGCACCCAAAGGAATCGCGGCCCATACGAGCAAACTGCTGCCTAAAATCGATGCTCTGCTCGCCGAGCAACGCTTGCCGCTAGCCTGCATGGCCCTGCCCGCCTTGGACCAACTTTCGAATTCCCAGACCGGTGGGTTCCGAACCATGGTCCGACGATTGATCGACGCAGATCGCCGCTGGACCATCTTCGAATACGCTTTGCAGCGGTTCATCACTCGACGGATCGTTCTGCGAACCGACGAATCCTCGGCCCCGGTCATGCCCAATGACCAACTGGAAAATGCCTTTACCCAAGTCCTATCGACGTTGGCCAACGTCGGTGGCAATACCCATGCGGAGGCATCGTTTCAAGCGGGTTGGCAAGTCGTCGGACCGAAGTTGTTTGGGAAGGGCAAGTCTGCTAATCTCGTGGATCGAGACGAATGCACATTGAAAAAATTCGATGTTTCCCTTGATCTGCTCGCCAGAATCGATGTCAAATTCAAGCGACGCGTCTTAGACTCTTTCTGCACTTGCATCGTTCACGACCAACGATCGACGATCAACGAAGTCGAATTGCTTCGGGTCGTCTCCGACGCGTTAGGGTGCCCGATGCCCCCAGTGTTGGATTTGGCCCCGATCGTTCGTTCATAAAAGCATCGCTATGGAACCGCAATGGATGGTGATCGCCGGAGTGGTTCTGCACCTTGCACTCCAGATGACGCTGATTGTCCAAGCTATTTTGCGACCCCACCGGGACCCATCCTCTCGGGTCGCTTGGATCGTCGTGCTCGTGACGACACCCGTTGTTGGTATTGTCGCGTACATACTTCTAGGCTCAGTGAGCATCGGTCGATCTCGCATCGAACGTGTGGCAAAAGTCCTCGAGGGGCTTCCGCATCCGAAGGAGATTCCAGGAATGTCCGTTCGGGAGATTCAGCCCCTAGGCAACACCCGCTTTGACCATGTGTTTCGAGTCGGCTTCTCCATCAATGGGTTTGAGCCCATCGGTGGAAACAGCGCCGATTTGTTGGCTGACTCCTACGTCGCGATCGACACGATGGTCCGGGACATCGATGCGGCCAAAAAACATGTGCATTTGAATTACTACATTTGGCTTACGGACAACAGCGGTACGAAGATGGCCGAAGCCCTTTGCCGAGCGGCCAAACGCGGGGTCGTCTGCCGGGTGATGGCCGATGGGCTCGGTTCGCGCGACCTCATTCGCTCGGAGCTTTGGCGCACCATGGAGAATTCCGGGGTGAAAACCGCAGTCGCTCTTCCGATAGGTCGTACACCCTTGGCTCCCCTCTGGACGCGTGTGGATCTGCGAAATCACCGCAAGATCTTGATCATCGACAATCGGATCACTTACTGCGGAAGTCAGAACTGCGCGGATCCGGATTTCCGTCCCAAGCCAAAATTTGCTCCTTGGGTCGACGCGATGGTCCGATTTGAAGGCCCGATCGCAAGGCAAAACCAAATTCTCTTCGCATCCGACTGGATGTCCCACGTGCACGAAGATCTCAGGGAACTGATCCTCGAACCTTGGACCGAGCATCGCGCGGGCCTGATCGCTCAAGTGGTTGGAACCGGGCCGACAATCCGCTATTCGGCGATGCCTGAGATGTTCGAATCTCTCATGTACACCGCTAGACACGAACTGATGATCACGACCCCTTACTATGTTCCCGATGAGCCCATGCAAGCGGCCCTGTGCGCCAGCGGTCGCCGAGGAGTCGAAACGACCCTGATCGTGCCGGCCAAGAACGACTCGTGGTTTGTGGCGGCCGCAAGCCATAGTTACTACGCCGCACTGCTCGATGCGGGAGTCCGTATCTTTGAATACGAGGGAGGTTTGCTCCACACCAAGTCCCTTACCATCGACGAACAGATGGGACTCATCGGCTCTGCGAATATGGATCGCAGAAGCTTCGAACTCAACTACGAGAACAATATTCTGTTCCACGATGAAGCTTTAACCAAAAAAATTCGCGAGCGGCAGTTGTCTTACCAATGGCAATCGCACGAAATCACGCGAGAACAGGTCGCCGCTTGGCCTCCATCGCGTCGCTTTTTCAACAACGCGATCGCAATGTTAGGGCCAGTCCTTTAAAAAGCCGGTTCTCTTACAAATCCGGTCCTATGATGAATCACCCGAGAGTTTGTGCCTCGCATCGGATTTCATCGTGCTCCGTACTCGTCCTCAGCGAAGCGGTAACGGTACTCGATGGCTGTTTGAACTGCGGCGATGTCGATCGTTGATCGAGGTGCTTTGGGGGAAATTGCAGACCTATGGGCCGGATTGCTGCAATCGATCCCTTCGAGTACGGGAAGATTCGACGACTGGGAAGGCGGGTCTTGATGTGCTGATCAGGATCGGCTGGTCTGTGAGTCTAGGTAAGCTTGGAGGCCTAGGGGAAATCATCCATGTGGGGTGATTGTTAACTCGAATTGGATCTACGTCATGCCCGACAAGCGGAAAATCCGATGCTAACGGCGTCGTCGAAACTGGCGGTGGGACCCGCAATTCCTGCAAAGCTAGACGTCGAAGTTGCACTGATTCCCCGAGCAGAATCCCGGGCCCAGAATGAGTTTTCGTCTTGTAAAAACAAGCCAGTCGTTGCTTAAGCTCTCGAGCTTGGCAATGGGTTTGAGCCTGTCGCTCGGTACTGTGTCGGCGCAAGCCACCGATCCTAGTGCCAGGGTAAGTCCGATCGTGCGTGCCATCCAACGCGCAGAAGCAGCGGTCGTAAGTATCCAGGGTAACAAGGTGATCGCAACAGCGTCGGCAAGCGGAGCGGGATCCAAGCAGGAAGTCAATGGGATGGGGACTGGGGTGATCATCGATCGCCGTGGCTACATCATCACCAATCTTCACGTGGTCGAAGATGTAGGACGCATCGAAGTGACCCTGTCGGATGGTTCAACGGCAATTGCAAAGTTGCTGAACTATGACCCATCGACCGACTTGGCCTTGATCAAAATTCCTGCGGTCAAGGAGCTTCCCACCATCCAGTTCGGCACCTCTTCGGATCTGATGCGCGGCGAGACCGTCGTGGCCATCGGCAATCCCTTCGGTTATCAGAATACCGTTACTCAGGGGATCGTAAGCGCCTTGCACCGAGACATTCCGGTCAACGGCACCCAAGAGTACAAAGACCTGATCCAAACCAATGCGGATATCAACCCGGGGAATTCAGGCGGCCCTTTGCTGAACCTCGACGGCGATGTCATCGGCATCAACGTAGCGGTCCGCGTCGGGGCCCAGGGGATCGGATTTGCGATTCCGATCGACTCGGCCCTTGAGGTCATGGCCAACCTAGTCGCCTCGATTCGCCGCGAACCGATCGAATTGGGAATGGAACTGACTAGGTCGTTCGAGAACGGCCAGGGCAAACTGATCCTTCGGAGCGACCGGGGAGAGGACTCCAACTCCCAAGCCCTCCATGCCTGCGATATCGTCGAAAAAGTCAATGGAATGCCGGTCCAGACTCGCCTCGATGTGGAGCTGGCACTCCTTGAGAGTCGGCCTGGGGATTCCGCAGAGCTGTCGATCGCTCGGGGCGGGACCACCAAAACCCAAACCCTGCAGCTTCAGGGCTCGGTTCCTAGCAATTCCGAAGCTAGCGTCGCCAAGTTGGCTTGGGAGCAGATCGGGATCCGTTTGGCACCCGCCCCCCTGTCGGAGGTCTCTAGTATTAACGAAGATTATCGAGGGGGGCTTAGGATCACCGAGGTGCGACCTGGGAGTCCTGCGGCTCGCAACCGTTTGATGGTCGGAGACATCATTGTTGGGATCATGGAATGGCAAACGGTCAGCATGGATAATCTGCAGTGGATTCTTGCGAGTCCGAATTTCAAGCAATCGACCCCATCGAAATACTATGTGATTCGCAAGCGTCAGCAGTTGATGGTTGCGATGACCCCTGAGGTTGCGCGAGTTCGCTGATTTGGATTGGTTTCCAGTTGCCACGCGAGACGATTCTGGCTACACTTCTCGCACTCTTTTCTCATTGCCCCGTGGTGTAATTGGCAACACAAGGGATTTTGGTTCCTTTATTCTAGGTTCGAGTCCTAGCGGGGTAGTTTTCTTTTCGGTCTGCGATTCTCGCAAACCTTCGTGCTAGCAGGCCTTTGCTTTGAGCAGGTTTCCTTATGTCTAGTCTCCCGATTTCGTTGGGCTCTGTAAGTTGGATTTCTTGGTTGCTTTTGGCTTTGGCCTTGGAAGCGACGTCGGCTCAGGAGTCTTCGGACAAGACTGCCCCGAGGGTACAGGCATCGGTACCTGGGGTAGCTGTCGAACGGCTGGCCGAGCATCCGGAATTGGTCACTCCTACCGGGATCGACTTGGACTCTCAGGGGAACGTTTGGGTGGTTTCCTGCCATACCCATTTTCGACCTTCGAGCTATCAGGGGCCGGAGTTTGACGAGATCTTGGTTTTTGACTCCGAAGGAAAAAACCGAAGGGTGTTTTACAACAAGACCAAAACGACGATGCAGTTGCTCTGGGGGGCCGACGGTTGGCTTTATGTCGCCCAGCGCGATCGGATTTTGAGGGTGAAGGATTCCGACAACGATGGGGTGGGGGATACTGAGGAAACGATCGCAGGGCTCGATACACTGGCCGACTATCCGCACAACGGTTTGAGCGGGATGACTTGGCATACCGATGGTGGGTTGATTTTTTCGCTTGGCGAGAACTTTGGCAAAGACTGGACGCTCCGTGGCAGCGATGGCAAGTCGCTTGTGGGTCGGGGCGAGGGGGGGGTATTTCACTGCACCAAAGCGGGGGGAGATATCCGCCGGATCGCCAAGGGGTTTTGGAATCCCTTTGGGTTGTGGATGCGTAGCGATGGGGTTTTGTTTGCGGCCGAGAATGACCCGGGTAGCCGGCCTCCTTGCCGACTGCTCCATGTGGTCGAAGGGGGCGATTACGGCTTTCAGTATGTCTATGGAAGTGCTCCGGTGCATCCCTTTGTTTGTTGGGAGGGCCAACTGCGAGGCACCCTTGGGATGATCCACCCGAGTGGCGAAGGACCTTGCGCAGTCGTCGGCCTCGGAGGTGGGGTGATGATCCCATCCTGGAGCAACCATTGCATCGATTACTATCCGTTGCGATGGCAGGGAGCCACCCTTCAGGCCCAGCGCATCGAGTTACTTCGCGGCAGTGACATGTTTCGGCCGACCGGCATGGTGCGCAAGAACGACCGCGAGTATTACTTTGCCGATTGGGTATCCCCTTCCTACGAACTCCATGGCATGGGGCGGCTTTGGAAACTCACGATCGATCCCGATCGCGCCGATTGGCTTGTCAAGGAGTCCCAAGAATGGACGCCCGAAGCCCAACTCGCCGAGCGTTTGCGTTCGGGTTTGGGGCTTAGCGATGCGGAGCGATCGCTCGAAGCGTTGTTTGGATGGGTGCAAGGCTCCGACCCTTACTTGGCCGACGCGGCTCAGCGGGAACTTGCAAGAATCGCTCGCGATTGGTCGCAAGCTCAGTGGCAAGCATTGCCTTCTGAGCGTCGCGTCGAGGCTTTTGTTGCGATGCGAAAGGAGGATTTCCAGAATCCTCGATGGGTTCGAATGCTCTGGTCGGATCCAGACCCGGAGATCCGATTCGAGGCCCTGCGTTGGATCGCCGACGGGGTATGGAAAGAGTACTTGCCTGAGGTCCTGAAAATGCTCGAGGACCCCGCGCTCGAGTACCGCTTGTTCGAAGCGGCCCTTGCGACGACGAACACACTCAAGGGCGATCCGAGCCAAGGGGTCACCGATGCGAAGATGCTCGTCGAGCGGATTACCCATCCGAACACTCCGGCGCGAATTGCTGCTTATGCGATGCGATTGGCACCTGTCGAGCACCAGGGGTTAGGGATCGTTGAGTTGAAACATTTGCTCGATCGTAACGATCCGGATTTGACACGCGAGGTCGTCCGGTCCCTGGCCTTGCGCAAGGATCAAGAATCGCAAGAGCTTCTGGAGAAAATCGCTCGGGACGCATCGATGGACGAACCGTTTCGGCTCGATGCCTTGGCCGGATTGATCGGAACGAGCAAACCGACGGCAAGAGCCTTGGTGGAATCTTTGGCCAAGGGCCCTGAAGGCTCGTTGGCCAGGGAGGCGCAGCGGGTCTTGCGTCAAAGTGGACTTGATCCCGAGGTTCGATCTGGCGGTTCGACGAGCCGCCCGCCGAGGAGCTTGGACCAATGGCTCGAGGCCCTCGGGGGGCTCGGCGGGGCTCCGGATCCACAAGCTGGCCGGCGAATCTTCTTCCATGTCGCCGGGGCTGCTTGTTCGCAGTGCCATCGACACGAAGGTCGGGGGAATGTCGTCGGCCCCGATTTGAGTTTGATTGCCAAGCAGGGAACGCCTCGGGAGATCCTACAGTCGATCCTGGAACCCAATCGCGAGGTTGCGCCTCAGTTTTACACCACGCATCTGGAGCTAACCGACGGTTCGGACTTCACTGGGATTTTGCTTCGCTCATCGAGCAACGAAGTCTACCGCAACGGTTTTGGACAAGAAGTGACGTTTCAAAAGTCAGAGATTCAGGACCGAAAGGAACTTCGGTCTTCGCTCATGCCATCGGGTTTGCTCGATACGATGAGCGACCGGGAGGTGAGGGATCTCTTGGCGTTTCTCCTGCAAGGCTCGCGATAGGCCTAGCCGAAGGCTTAGAGATTGCGGTTCACGAGCCTATGTTCGGGATGGGGTGGTCCTTGAGCCATTGTGCTGCTTGGTCCCAATCGACGATCCCCTCGGACTCTGCTTGCTTGCCGGTCGGAATGTCGGAGCCTGCCAAGCCGTAGCGATCCTTGCGCTGCTGGATCTTTTCATGAATGGTCTTGAGCAGTTCATGGTCAAAGTCATTCTCGGGACCTGTGTAGCCTTCGGCGAACCGAAGCACCTCGGGAATTTCATGGTAGAGGTTGCTCATGGCCATCGCCTGGATTATCGGCCAGAGGGTTGCAGCGTAGCCGGGGTGCTTGCTCGACCAAGCTCCCCAGTAGGGTTGGTTTTCGACGTTAAGACGCATGAGCGAGGTGACCAGGAGGTTGGCGGGGAAGGAATCGCCCCCTCGGGAGTCGGCCTTGAGCATGTGCCAGGTGTCATTCGAGTCGTAGGTCCTGAGGTCCTTGAGAATCGTCGATGGAGTATCGTTGGGCATGCTCGATTGAAAGGTGGGCAGGAATTGCAGATCGGTACCCGGGATCCTGTAGAGGTAGAACTGGCGTGTCTGGAACCGAGTTGGTGAAAACTCCATGCCTGTGGTTCTGCACAGCGGCAAAAGAAAAAGGAGTGAAACCAAGAGTCCTGCCAAGATCCCTAGAACCAGAGCGAGTCGTCCCTTTTTTTTTCCTTGGGGAGTCGTTCCTTGCGATGGCTTCGGGGGCGTCGGTGCGTTCGCAGAGCTCATGGATTTTTTGGAAGCTGAATTGGTAATGGGGGATCCGATTCGCTAAGGTATCGGCGTTTGGATCGACTTGGATTATAGCACCCGAAGCGTTGCTAGCCGACAAAACGTTTATTTGCAGGGAGTCTCCCGTGGCTTGGTGGAAACGCAAGAAAGAGGATTCGAGCCCACGATCCGGTGGTCCGAGCGATGCTATGGCCGATCGGATGGAGCCTTCCGAGGAGCTTCGGCTGTTAGAAGCAGTTTTGATGGTGGTTAACGAACCGATTTCTGCGCGGCATCTAGCGGGTTTGCTTGGGTTTGCAGACCCCACAGCCGTCCGAACGGCCGTCATCGAACTCAATGGGCGTTACGATCGGGCCGCTCGGGCTTATCGGATCGAGGAGGTCGCAGGCGGACTGCAAATCCTTACTCGCAAACAGTTTGCGCTATGGTTGCGCAGGACAGGGTCGGTCCCTGCCGAGCAGATTCTCAGCTCGGGAATGCTCGAAACGCTGGCGATCATCGCTTACCGCCAGCCGGTCGTCCGGGCCGAACTCGAGGCGATTCGAGGGGTCGGTTGCGACGAGGTCCTGCGACAATTGATCCAACGGGATTTAGTTCGGGTTTGCGGCAGGGATGAGGACCTTGGAAGACCCTTTTTGTACGAGACGACGAAGACATTTTTGAAGGTCTTTGGGCTCCAATCGATCGAAAATCTCCCACGCTTCCAAAAGATTCTTCAAGCAGAGTCCGAAATTGCTTCCAGGATTCGCAACACATTGACCGACCAAGCGTCTGAGAGTTAAATCAGCCGGTTGGTATTTTCCGGTTGAATTTTTTCATTCCGCATATTGAAGTCCGATGGGTAGGTGGCTAGATTGCCCCATCGGAACGGTTTTGCTCCATCGCTAACCCGATTGGGCGTGCCAAACTTGGTCGTCACCAAACCCACGAAAGAACCTCGAAAGAAGCTAAGGGTGCCCACTGTGAAGAAAATATTCCCCCGCAAAGAGATGATTTCCGCAACTGCGACGCGTGACATCGAATGGCTGAACGACTCATTGGATGCGATCCATACGTTCGGGGATGTCTCTCACTCGATCGTCATGGCCGATGAGGACGAGGATGAGGACGAGGACGAAGACGAGTTTGAGGACGAGGAAGACGAGTTCGAGGACGAGCAAGACGAAGACGAAGAGGACGACGAAGAAGACGAAGAAGAATTCGAAGAGGAAGAAGAGGATGGAGAGTGGGAGGAAGTCGAGGACGACGACGATGAAGATGACGATGAAGATGACGATGACGAGGATGAAGACGAGGATGAAGAAGAGCTCGACGAGTTCGATGAGGAAGACGACGATTGGGATGATGACGATGACGATGAGGAAGAAGAGGACGACGAGGAAGATTGGGACTGATCGGAGTCCGAGCGATCGTTAGCGTTTTGGCCCAAAGGGTATAGACTATCCCTGTGCGATACCCGCACAGGGTTTTTCTTTGCAGTCGATGTTCTTCGTTGAGTACTCTGCGCCGGGCTGACTGCTCGGGAGTGTCCAAAGATGCCAAACGCTACCTGCTTTTTGATCGCGTACCTTCTGGTGCTTGTCATCGAGTCGGTCCGTTTTGTGATCTCCGGAGAGTCCCTCCGACAGTGGCTTACGCGAGTCTCCCTTGGGATGTTCCTGCTGGCCTTCTTAACCCACACGCTGTACCTGGCGGATTTGGTGATCCAAGGCATCTGGTACGAGCAAGGATTCAGGTATTTAAAAACCTGGGGGGATTGGTCGATCGCTGCGGCTTGGGTTCTGGCACTTGCCTATTGCGTGATGCTTTACCGTCGCAGCGACAAGCAGATCGGTCTGTTCTTGCTCCCGCTGATCCTCTTGCTTGTGGCTCTTGCTGTTGTTTTTCCCTCGGATAGTCCGATCGGCAAGTCCACCTCGACGGTTTCCTTTTGGCGGATGGTCCATTCGATGGCGATGCTCATCGGAACAATCCTCGTGGCCTTGGGGTTCGCCTCTGGGGTGATGTACTTCGTCCATGCACGGAAGCTCAAGAGTCGATTGAATAGGCGATGGTCATTCCGATTGCCGTCGCTTGAGTATCTCCAGCAGTTGGGGCAAAGCTGCACGCTCGGCAGCGCCGCGGCGATCGGTTTTGGGGTCGTCTCTGGAGCCATTATGAATTTCACCCGCGATGGCTTTGTCGCTTGGACCGATCGGGGAATCCTACTGACGACGGCTTTGTTCGTCTGGCTTTGTATCGCAGCGCTGGCGCAGAAAATCTCTTCCAACCGTGGCAAGGGCGAGTGGACAGCCGCACTGAACATTCTCTCGTTTGCCATCGTCGTAGCTACCCTGGCTGCCGTCGTTACGGCTCCTCACGGCGTGAGCACTTGGGGGGATGCATGAAGCTGCGAATGATCGGTTGCAGCCACCATGACACGCCGCTGGAAATCCGCGAGCAAGTGGCTTTTAGTTCTGAGCAGATCACCCAAGCCCTCTGGAGTTTGAAGGAGCAGTTTCCCGACACCGAGGCGGTCTTGCTCAATACCTGCAATCGAGTGGAACTCTATTGGGGTTCAAGTCACGAGGACAAGGTCGCAACGCAAGAGGCCATCGAGCGATTCCTCTCGGAGTTCCATCGCGTCGGCCTGCGGACGATTCAAGAGCACTTTAAAGTCCGTCACGATGGACAAGCCGTCGAGCACCTCTTTATGGTCGTAAGCAGCATCGACTCTCTGGTCGTCGGCGAATCGCAGATACCAGCGCAAGTCCGTTCGGCGTACGACCGCTCCAAGCTCGAGGGTGCCGCAGGCGCCGTGATGCACTCGCTTTTTCAGCATGCCAACCAAGTGTCCAAGCGAGT
>Ga0208487_1000260_pt1 | contig 13592 bp, 2 predicted proteins | sample LakMenEpi21Sep12_FD_150723 | JGI IMG/M metagenome (GOLD analysis project Ga0208487, IMG submission 150723) | Freshwater microbial communities from Lake Mendota, WI - 21SEP2012 deep hole epilimnion (SPAdes) | ecosystem: Environmental > Aquatic > Freshwater > Lake > Epilimnion/Euphotic zone ...
CATTATAGATTTTGGTCAAGAGCAAGAATGGCAAGTAAATAATACAGCTACAGTAATACCGGCTTCTGGAACAACAGATGATGGTGGTCTTATTAAGTATTCTGGTGAGCTAGCTTATTGGGAATCTACTGAGAAGTATCCTGATAACAAACCGGATATTTGGGGAGATCTTTGTGCTGAAAACATTAGGCACCATAAGATGCCTGATGACATTGTAATACCTAACTATAATCCTACTACTAATAGTATTATTATTTTAGGTGTTGAGTTCTCTAATATAGAATTCCCGGTAGATCAAAATAATCAATATATAAATACCATTATAGGTTATGAGATTTTAAGAGGTACTAGAGAAGGTAACCGTACTATTATTGCCAAGGGTCTTATTAATAACATGCGGGAGTATGATATACCCGACAAGGTTGCAGGCAATAAGATTACAACTGGTTTATATGTAAACTATCCTTATAACTTCTTAGATCATGATCCATTCTTAGGTAGAGATAAAGCTACTTTAGATAGACCTGGTAATAGAAGTGTACAAACTAAGGGTGGAGCGTTTAGAGATAAAGATAAATATGATAGCACTGGATTAAGTAATGTTGATGTTACATTATTTGATGGTGTTAAGCGGGATATCTTTTCTTTTCACTCACCTGAGACAACATTCAGAAATCCTTTTTTATCTGCCACAGAATTAAAAGTTTATGGTGAGGTATATGGTAATGTAATTGGTAGATTTATTCCGGTTGAGAATCATCCTAAAGATAAATTTATAACAGACACTGCTGTAATACTTTCCTCACTAGCTGGTGTTGCTGTTGGTGTAACTGCAGCCAATGCGGCTAATGGAAATTTTGCAGATCAAACTAAGGCTGCTCTTATGACAATTGCTTTAGGTGGCATTATAGGAACACCAGTAGCAGGTGCATCAGGCGCAGTAGTTGGAGCATTTGCTGGCGCAGCTGCTTATGCAATAGGTCAAGCATTTTTAGTATCTTATTATTGGTTAGAATCAACAAGAAATATAGTTGATATCATAGAATCCATTGGTAAAAAAAGACAGTTTGCTTATCAATATGTATCACATGGTTTTTATAATAATCTTATAAAAGCTGCAGTTGGTAGTAGAAGAAGAGGTATTAAGAACTCTTTATATCTTGATCCTGTTGTTCAAGACTATGATACTATCTATAAGATTAATAATTTATATAGAGCAAATACCGTTGTCTTAACTACTGAAAGAACAATTAATGATCCAATAACTAAAGACAATACTTTATTTACTATTGGTCATATTGCACGCTCACAAAATGGTAGGCCTGATTTAAGTGTTTATGGTGTAGATGATAAAGGTAAACCTTTTAATGCTAAAGATATCTGGAAAGAACCAGAAGCATATACTCAAACATCTGTTACTTCTGCTCACTACGCTGCTTTAAAAATTAAGAATGATAATTTATATGGTCAATTAGATGGTATTAGACAAATACCTGTAGGCTGTATAAACCTTTGGACTATTAATAAAGCTCTTAAAGCTACCTCTGGTTTAGTATTTGGTGGAGACATGTATGTAAACCGTTACACTGAAAAATCTACATTCTTCTATTTTACTCAGTGGATGCAGAATTTACCAGATAGCACAGAGTGGGATTATAGATTATACAACATGCTTCCTTATCCAAGATATTGGATGAACACTGGAAAGTATAACGTTGGTGATTTATTAGATATTATTTTTGAGCCAACCAGTGATAGCATTCTACCTAATGATTATCATCACTTTGATAGAAGAATGACTTCAGGATTCTTGATGGTTAGATTTGCTTATATGTATTTGTTTAATTCTGGTATTAGAGATTTCTATGTAGAGTCAGAAATTAACTTAGCATACAGAGATCATGATGATAATCCTGGTAAAAGACATTACGATTTTAAAACATATAGTGATTATGAACAGTTGTTTAATGCTGCTTATATTAAAGATACAAACTACTATAAGTATGATTACTCTTTAAGTATTAGTAAGCATGTATCAAACTTTGTTTCATGGGGTAATCTTCAACCAAGAATATATGATCCTAATAATGTAAGTTGCTTTACCTCTTATGATACAAGAGTTCTTTATTCTTTACAGCAACAGTATGAATTAAGAAAAGATAACTGGAGACAGTTCTTAGCAAATAACTATTACGACTTTAATTCTAAGGTTGTAACTATGAGAAACTTTGGTAAAACTGGTGCAGTTATTATGTTTAATGATAGCTCTCCTATTATATTCCAAGGTGCAGAAACTTTAGATCTTAATGGCGGAACTAAATTAACTATTGGTGATGGTCAGTTATTTAACGGCCAACCTTTACAAAACGTAGTAAACGTAGATCCTGAGTTTGAATATGGTAGTTGTCAGAATAGATTATCTGTAATCAATACTCCAGCTGGATTGTTTTATGCAAGCCAAAACCAAGGAAAGGTATTTTCTTTTGGTCAAGGAATACAAGACATTTCTAAGTCTGGTATGAAATGGTGGTTTTCACAGTACAGTCCTTATGCAATTCTTGAAGATTTTCCTGATCTAGATCCTATAGTTTTAGATAATACAATTATTGGAGTTGGACTACAAACTACCTATGATAACATAAATGAGATTCTTTATTTCTGTAAGAAAGACTATAAATTAAAACCTGAGTTTAAAGGTAAATTTAAAGCCGGAGCACAGAACAAACTTATATCTACAGAGTATGCAGGATTAATAATTAATTTAGGTGATCCTACATATTTTGATAATGTATCATGGACTGTTAGTTATGATCCTAAAGCTAAAGCTTTTATATCTTTTCATGACTGGCATCCGGATTTAGTAATGGCTAGTAAGACATACTACATGACTGTTAAAGGTAATACCATTTGGAAACATAACTTAGTATGTAATTCTTATTGTAATTACTATGGTGTTGACTATCCATTTGAGATTGAGTATGTACAGAACCAAGGTCAAACCGTTACAACAACCCGTTCAGTAGAATATATTTTAGAGTGTTATAAGTATTCTCCTAACTGTTTAGATTATCATCATCTATTAGATGAGAACTTTGATCGGGCTATTGTATATAATACAGAACAAATTTCTGGGGACCTAATATTAAACCTATCTCCTAAGAATAATCCTTACTTAATTAATAACTATCCTTTAGTAAATACTAGTGATATTGATATTCTATTCTCTAAAGAAGAACAGAAGTATAGATTCAATCAGTTCTGGGATATTACTAATGATCGTGGTGAATTTACTGGGACTTTTGTACCTATGTGGACCACTGAAGCCAACGGTTATATTAGGAATATTAATACAAGTTATGTAAATTATAATAAGGGAGCTACACAAAGAAAGAAGTTTAGACATTACATTAACAAGGTTATATTAAAGAAACTTGTTTCTGGCTCATCTAAGTTCTTATTGAAGCTCAGTAATAACAAATTGTTAGCTTCATTTAGGTAATAAAATGGCTAGAAAAAAACCTATCATATCTCCTTTAGGTCAGTGGGCATATCCCGGTGAAGTTACAATCATACCCTCTTCTGATATAACAATGAAGGGGGTTAACTATCCTGTATTAGGTATAGATGATTTAGGTAACAGTCAAATGATGATGCCTGGTCAGGATTATACATTCCCCGGTGACTATGTAACTGAGATACCTCAGATGGGTAAAGGTGGTTTAGCACAGTGGTTTGATGAAAAATGGGTGGATGTTAAGACAGGTAAAGCATGTGGTAGATCAGGTAAAGATAAAGATGGTAGACCATATCCTGCATGCAGACCAAGCAAACGGGTAAATGAAACAACTCCTAAAACTACATCAGAAATGTCATCATCAGAGAAAGCTAAATTTAAAAGAGAGAAAACATCTGGTAAGCGTATAGACTATAATCATAAGCGTAGAGAAGATGGTGGTGAGACAGGTTGGTTAGATGAATATCAAACTGGTGGAACATTACCTCCTAGGTATACATCTAACCCAAGAAAAGTACAACTTTATCAGGATAGTTTAAATTTATATAATAAATATCAACCATCCTTTGATAAATATAAAAACTGGACTAGACTAAATAATATACAAACTGCTTCTTTACAAGGTAATGATTTATTTAATCAGTATTGGGGTCCTAATAAACCTAAAGGTCCTTCTCCTTATAATGAGAATATAATAATAAAACCTGTAGAAGAAATGATGCATCATTATCTAAGACCTCGTTCGGGTGTTGTGGGTGGATTTACTCATCTTTATGAAAAACCAGGAAATAATTATTTAGAAACTAAAATATCTGATTATCTTACACCTAATCCAAAACAAACGTATCATCATAGAGCAACGAGACCTGATGGTCAATGGTTACCTTATAATGTTGGACTAACTGCTGCTCAGATTAAAAATAATGCTGCTAGAAAAAATAGAATGTGGCCTGTTAGTGTAACTAAAGAAGATTTTCTAGATTTAGGATTAACTGGTGTTACTCCAGATTTAAATTCTGTTTTTAGATTTAAAAAACCTGTTCAACCATACGTATATAAAAAACCAGAAGTTGTTCCTGATGTAGTTAATACTCCAGTAGTAGAACCACCTAAGCCTTCTTTATTTGTATCTAATATAGATAGAGATATGTATACCCCTAATGGTGGAATGGCTAGAGAATATAACATTGGTGTTACATTACAAGATGGTAACCGGAAATCATTTAGAACTGAGAAAGAGTTCCAGGATTGGAAAGCTGCAAATAACTTAGATATTAGTAAAGCTAAAGTAACTGAAGGTAGAGGTTATAGTTATGACTATCCAGAAAATAAGAAGTATGGAGGATGGTTAGATCAATTCCAGACAGGTGGTTGGGCTGGTTGGACACCTAATGTAGGTAAGCCCTATATGAGAACTAGTCCTGCAGGTAATGCCGGATACTCAGATAATACAAGAGTAGTTAATCAAAATACAAACGTTAGTGCAGCTAATAGAAAAGCAGCTGAAGCTGCAGAGTATGCTAAACGTGTGGGTAGTATTAGTCAGGGTAAAACCAAGTCTGCTTATGAAAAAGCAAGAGAAGCTAGTTCATTAGTAGCACAAGCACAACAACGTAAAGGTTCTGCTGATCCATTAGACTATGTATTAGATATGGTTAACCCAGCTACATATGGATTTGCTGGAATTGATTTAGTAGGTAATACTGCAATGGGTGTAAACAACTTAGCTAAAGGTAATTTTAGTGATGCTGCTGGTAATGCTTTTGATGCGGGTCTTAATGCTTTATATTTATTACCTGCAAAAGGTATTGCTAAAGCTATTGCAAGTCCTATGGCATTTAGACCTGTAGAAGGTATGATGTATAGAGGTCTTGGTAAAGAAGGTTTTAAAGATGCCGTACAATCAGGTGTATTTAGACCTAAACAACTTAATTATGCTCCTGGTAGATCTTTTGCTGAACGAGTTAATTCTCCAAAACAATTTGGTAGCACATACTATGCACCAAGTAAAAAGTTTGGTGTTATAGAAAACTATGGTCCAGAATATGTAGCTGAAGTACCTTACAATGAAGCTGATTTTTTTAGAAGATATAGTAAAAGAAATGACTGGAGTTATTCTACTCCAAGACAAATACCTATTACTGAAGGTAAAATATTAAAAAAAGATTGGTTACTAGGATACAAACCAGTAGATGTTTCTAGTGCACAACCTTCTATGAATTTATCTAACACGGATGGTGTTAATATAGCTCGTGAATTTTTAGGAGAATTAGTTAAGGGTAATCAAAATAGAAAAGCAATTGCTGAAGGAAATGCTTGGTTAAAAAATTGGATTGATGATCCGATAACTCAAACTAAGATAGATACTGATTTAGGTTGGATTCCACAAAGAAGTAATATTTTAAAAGATACCTTTAGCTTAGGTTATGAACAAGCTAAATCATTTACACCTGTTTCAAAAGAATATCCTCTTTTACAACAATTAAACGATTATTTTATTGGTAAACCCCATATACATTCTGGTAATACAGGTGTAAGTTATTTACACAGTAGAGATCCTTATATGAGATTAATATCAGAACAATTTAATAATCCTAGATTAAAAGCTAGTTGGATTAGTAGAAATCCTAGTAGATCTAAACCAGTAAGAAGATCTACTACTGTTCATGAAGGAACTCATGACTGGACATCTGATTTTTTATTGAGAGAATCAGGACAAATGGGTGATATAAGAAATTTATATTCAAATGATGTTAGAAATCTCACTGATCAATATAAAAGTTTAACAAATAGCGGTATTAATCCTTTTGAAGTAATGGGTCGTGAAAATGCTACTTTAGGTTATTTAGCAGATCCAACTGAAGTACATGCTAGAATTATGCAATTAAGACAGCTTATGAAAATGACTCCAGAACAATCTGTAATGGTTACTCCTGAAAAAGCTGCTGATATAATAACAAAAGTACAAAACCCAAAGAATACAAAATTTATAGATCCTAGATTTCTTGATGTTATAGATAAAGATCCTAAAAAATTAGCAACTTTATTTAATAGACTATGGGCGGTTCCTGCTGTAGCTGCAGCATCCCAATTACCAGAACAAAAGAATGGTGGTTGGTTAGATATATATCAAGATGGTGGAGAGAACCTTCCAGAGTTAAATTCTAAAATAGATATTGCTAACTTCTATAAGAATCCTTTAAGTGAGAAATATGGTATCTACCAGGATCCTGAAGATGATACATATAAGTATTACTTAAAGTCTGGTGATGAAAGTAGTATTTTACAAAGTGGACCGGATTTAAGTAATATTAATTCTAGAAGATTAGCAGAAATAAATTCTCAAAAAGGATCTTTATCAAATACACAGTTAGCTAATATTAAAAATGTTAGTCCTGTAATTCTTCCAGAACAAAAACAAAGAATATTAAGAGATAAGGTATATTACGATCAAGAGGATTTAATGGAACAAGCAATGAGTGAGTCTCCTATTCCTTCAGTTAAAACACCTTCTTACTCAGAAATTTTAGAATCAGATCCAGAGTTTAAAAGGGTAATGACAGAGAAACCAAAACCTGTTGCACCTATTAAACCAAAACCAGTATCTGCTGATACACCTTTAGTTCCTATAGGTAATGCTCCAAGAGCAATAGTTAAACCAGCAGTAAGAAAAGTAGTAGCAAAAAATGATATTGTTAACTTAGCTGATCTTACTATTACCAAAGCTGATTTAGCTTATTTAAATAAAGTTGAAGAATACTGTCCTGGTGGTAATTGTTTAGAGACTACAAGAAATGCTTATGATATGCTTCCTGGAAGAATACAAGGTATTCCTACAAGTTCTGACATTTGGAGTAATGATTTAAAGATACATAGTAAAAAAGGAACACCAACACCTAATGATATTAAACAGTATCCTTATTTTGCTGGAGACTCAGGTTCAGGCACGGTAGATAGCTGGGATATTCATGGTGTAATTGTTGCAAATGGTGGTAAGAATTTATTTAATATTAATAACCCAACTCCAATTGATTACAAACAAATACCTGTTGGAGCTGTAATTGGTTGGGGTCCTGCAAATAAAAAAGATTCTAGCTATAGTGGTAGAAGTAAAGGTTATAATAAACAGTTTGGTATGCAACCAAGTCACCATAGTACTATGGTTACTGGATATAGTGAGACCGGAGAACCAATAGTATATGATGGCTACTTAAAGAAGTATATGACTTTAACAGAAGCTAAAGCAAATATTGGAAGTTCTCTTAGTTATGAGTTAGAAAATATATCTGCACCAAAGTCTATATTAAATAACACACAAGATAATCTTAAAAGTCAAGGTATACTACTTAATTATATTCCTCCTACTAATATTAATCCTAATAAAATCTTAGCCGCAGCTAATCAACCTTGGGCACAAATACCAGAAGGATCAGCAAAGAGAGCTCCTAGATTTAATAAACAAATGATGACAGAATTTAATTCAGCTTTAATAAACAACAAAGGTGAATTAATGCGGAACTTAAATATAAGTTCTGAAAAGTATGATGAACTAGCTAAAGTCGCTTTAGCTATTCAGGCTCAAGAAAGTGAGGGTGGTGGAGCATTAGGTGTAATTGATGGTAGTACTATTGGTATGACACAATTAAATCCTGACAATATATTTAAAGATGATAAATTAAAAAAGGCTGCTAGCAAACCATATATTTTAAATGATGGTAGTAATAACATTTTAAAACCTGAACTCATTAAGACACCATCAGGATCAGCTGTTGCTACTATGATATATCTATCTAAATTAGATAAAGATTCAGAGAGATATTATAATGAAGGTAAAGTACCAAAAGATAGAAGCTTTACAAAAAATTCTAATATCATAAAAGATGCACTTAGATCTAATACATCTAAATATAATGCTGATGGATTTTTTGTAGAAGAAGCTAATAAAAGAATTGATCTATCTCCTTTTGAAGGTGGTATATTAAGTTCTCCAGATCCTGTGGGTGCACAAAAATTACTTAATAAAACAGCAGGTGTAGCAGATAAATATAAAGTATCTGTTAAAAATGGTAGCTTGGTAGTTACAATGAAAACAAAAGGTAATGCTGATTTAAGTGTTGCTGAAAGAATTGGTTATGCTTGGCAATCACCTAACACTTTAAAATCAGGAGATGCACAAGGAGATAGTGTTTATACTAGAAGAATTAAAAACTATTACGATTTATTAAATAATACTACACCAACATACCGCAAAGAAGGTGGTGAAACAGGTTGGCTTAAAAAATACAAATAACTAAAATGAAAGATAAATTTTTACAAATGGCTGGTGTTAATTCTGAGGAAGAATTCTATTCTATGTTTCCTACAGAAGAAGCATTCTTTCAAGCTTATCCTGAAGCCAGAGAGATGAAGAAAGGTGGTAATGTACCCACTAATCCTGGATTATATTCTCGTGTTAAATCCGAAGCTAAAGCTAAATTTGATACCTGGCCTTCAGCTTATGGTTCTGCATGGCTTGTTAAGACTTACAAGAGCCGTGGTGGTGGATATAGAAAAGCTCAAACTGGTGGTAGTATGGGACAAGATATGTTTCAATATCCTAATAACTATGAATCTCTTGGTAGCTACTATGATAAAGTAAATGAGTATAATAGCAATAATATTCAAGAGCCCGTTGGTAATTTCTTAAAAAATACCGCAATGGCTATAGGTCAAGGAATGGATAATGGTGAAGGAAATGGTGAAGATAAAATGAAAATGGCTAATCTTGCTATGAATTTTATGGGTATGCCAGCTATGGGAATGGGTGGTGTAGGTATGATGATGCGTGATAATTATTATGATGAGGGTGGTGAAATGGCAATGGGTCAAATAATGGCTATGAATGATAAGATTGCTAGATTGCAAAACTTTATTAATGGTGAATCAGAGGTTGAGCCTTGGGTAGCTAGTAAATTAACTTTAGCTGATGATTATATTTCTTCTGTTGCTGATTATCTTCAGTTCAATGAAGGCTCTGAAGAAGGAGAAGAAGAGGAGGAAGATATTGATATGAACATGGGTGAGATGGAAGAGATGAAGATGGGTGGTATTCCTCAGCGTTATAAGAATAGAGGGTTTACTAAAGTAGGTGCTAAAAGAAAATCTGATAGAGCTGGTAAGAAATGGATGGTACTAGCTAAGAAAGGTGATAAGTATAAAATTGTACATGGTGGTTATGTTGGTATGAAAGACTTTAGCCAACATGGTTCTCAAAAGCGTAAAGATAATTTCTGGAATAGAATGGGTGGTAAAAACTCATCTAAAGCTACAGATCCTTTCTCTCCTTTATACTGGCATAAACGTTTTGGTACTTGGGCTAATGGTGGTGAACCTAGTAATCCCGGATTTCAAGCATTACCAGATTATGTACAAAACAAGATTATGTCTAATATGGCTTATGGTGGATACATGCCAGAAATGGGTGTTGGTGGTAAGATGCCAGCTGAAATTGCCCGTGCACGTTTTGCAGCAGCCGGTAACTTAGATAAGTTAAATGATTATGGTTATGCATACGGTGGTGATATAGATATGTATGGTGGTCAAGAAGATATGGATGCTATGTATAATATGATGAAGGGTGGTTCTACATTTAGTGGAAACGCATGGTATGGTAAAGGTGGACAACCTTGTTACGAGTGTGGTGGTAATGTATATCAACAGGGTGGTCAACAAGATGAAATGATGCAAGCTATTCAAATGTATGCACAAATGACTCAGACAGATCCTGAACAACTTATGGCACAATTGCAAGCATTACCTCCTTTGGAGCAACAAGAAGCTATTCAAAAGATTATGCAAGCTATTCAAGAAGCACAAACTGGTCAGATGAAGAATGGTGGTATCTATATTAATCCTGCTAACAAAGGTAAGTTTACTGAGTCAGCTAATAGAGCCGGTATGGGTGTGCAAGAGTTTGCTAGAAAGATACTTGCAAATAAAGAGGACTATAGTGCAACACAAGTTAAAAGAGCTAACTTTGCTAGAAATGCCGCAGGTTGGAAGAAACAATTTGGTGGTATGACTCAAGGTTCTGAATTAGAATTACATCCTGATGAGATTCAAGCATTGATTGATCAGGGTTATGGTATTGAGTATTTAGACTAATACAATGAAAAAGAAAGTAAGGGTTAAGAGCTTACCTAAAGCTCAATATGGATTTAATAATTTATCTGCACCTAATGTGCTACGTCCAGATTATTTAGCCACCTGGAAAAAAAATAATCCCTATCCGCCTTTTGGAAATGCACCAACATCTAAACCAATTTCTGCAGATGTTTATTCTGGTATTAATAATACTAGTGGTAACTTTAATGTGGGAATGCCTGAATTTAATTTAAACACTAGTCCATTATATTATTCTGATGCATATCAAGGAGATCCTAATACTACAGGATCTTTTAATGTAGGTATGCCAGAATTTATTCAGACTAGTGTAGGAGAACCATTAGTATTTGATAATAATGTAAATCCCTTTAGTAATCCTTTAAGTTTATATCCTAGAAATACTAAATTAGAGTCTGGTATTCTTAGTACAAAAGATGCTATTAGAAAGTCTTATATTGATCAGATTCCTGAAGATACTAGGAAGTTAATGGGCTTAGAACCTTTTGGTGATATTAAAACAAAAAAACCTGAGCAACAGAAAGGTAATCCTTATGTTGGTCAAGCAATCTTAGCTGGTACAGATATATTCCGTGGTTTAGCAAATCAAATAGATAATAGATTTGCAAAGCGTGATCTTAGAGATCAGTTTTTATCAGATAATTTAGCATATGCCAGAGAAGAGGGTCAGTCTGGTAACAGAGGTGACTATAATTTTAATGAATTTGGTTTTGGTCCTGGTTTCAGACCAGATGATTATATAAAAGGTGATTACAATAAAGAGGCCCAAATGGGTGGAGAAATGAAAAGAAAAGTAAAAATTACAAGTTTACCCCAAGCTGGATATGGTGGTAGTCAGAATCAAAATGCTGTTAACCAGTTATATGGTAACTCAGCTTATATGGTTAATAAGTTTTCTGGTGCAGAACAAGAAGAACAAGAACCTGCATATAACCAGACATTACAACCGGATCCCAGATCTATGTCTGTATTAGAAGCAGAGAAAGGAGAGACTTTAATACGTAAAGGTACTAATAGTGCAATTCCTGAGTTCTTTAAGATTGGTGGCAAGCGTCACTCAGAAGGTGGTACACCATTGTCTGGAGAAAAAGCTACACCAGATAGTTTTATTTACTCGGATACAAAAGCTATGAAGATTAAAGATCCCGCTATTTTAGAATCTTTTGGTTTTACTGCTAAGAAAGGTGGTTACACTCCAGCTAAAATTTCTAAGAAGTTTGATCTTAATAGTAAAGAGTTGCGTGAAGGTTTATATTCTGATAGTGACCCCTTACGTAAAAAGACAGCTGTTATGATGGCTGATAACTATATCTCTAATTTAGGTAAGTTAGCTCTTGTACAAGAATCACAGAAAGGATTTCCTCAAGGTGTTCCACAAATTGCTGTACCATATATGGATAAAGTAGGATTAGATCCAGCACAGTTCTTACCACCATCTCCTGAAGAAGGTATGGCAATGGCTATGTATGGTGGTATTCCTAAAGCTCAAAATGGTATTAGTAGAATGGATGGTATGGCAGAGTTTGAAAAATTAAAAAGAAATTACTACGCTGGTAATCCAAATACTGGAATTACTCAGAGAGCAACACCAAATGTTCCAGTTAATAGAACAACACCATATACAGCTCAGGATATTGAATTTAAAGATGGTAGATGGCAAGTTAAACCTACAGCTAATATGCAAGCTGCACCATATAGTGTATCTTCACAAAATATGTCTCCTCAGAGATTTCAAGATTATACATTTAATAATCCAGAAGCTGCAATTGATTTAGTTATTAAATCTAGTGGTATTCCATCTTACATTGAAAGAGTAGATAAAGGAAGACAAGAGTTTTTAAATACTCTTAATCAACCATTTGCTAAACAACAAGTAGATACTATTGCTCCAGCACCAGTTAAACAACCGGTTGTAACACAAAAAGCTAAACCTGCTGCTCAAACACCAAAGCCTAAAGTTAATGTAGCTAAACCCAGTACAGATCCTGTAAGTTCAGAATGGGGCGATTATGAATATGGTGGTAATATTCCACAGTATCAAACTGCAGGAGAAACTCCTCAAGAAGTAGCAAAGCCAAACCCGTATGCTAAAGTTTTCATTGAAGAAAGAACTAGTAAAACAACAGGAAAGAAAGCTTATCTGTATTATGAAGGTGATCAGAAATATCTTGTTGATGAGGCAGGTAATGAAATACCAGGAACTAGAAAAGTCAGAACCGCAGACGATACAAAGTTTACACAATATGGTTCTCCAGAAATTGGAACTGCTATTGATGAAAGAATTAAAAAGGGTAATAAAGTTATCTATACCAGAATTCCTGCAGGACAGTTTGCTAATCAACCTCGTGTAAAAAACACAGGTATTTATTTACCAAGTGCTGAAGCTTCATCTAGAACAGAAGGAACTTTAAGTTCTGCAGAGTGGAAAGATTTTCAAGACAGACATGGTGATTGGATTGAAAAAGAATATCCAGGAGGATTTAATAAATTTAAACAAGATTTAGAAACTGTAGAAAATGATCCAGATAGATTAAAAAATTTAGAAACTGTTGGTAATAAAGCTGCAGGATGGTTCCAAGATAAGGTTAATGAAAAATCTATTAAAGCCACAGGTAAAGCTTACTTTAAACCAAAAGATCCTAATAGTAAAGATCCTTATCAAAGAGATATAAAATTTGGTAGAGTAAGTTATTCTGTTCCAAACTATTTTGATGATGAAACTCCAGAGACTCCAAATACTCCAGATACCCCAAGAGAGCCTGTTGAACCAGGAGAATTAAATCCTCCACCAGTTCCAAAAAGACCACCTATTGGTTTTTATCCTCAAGATGTATTAAATACAGCAGCTGCTGTTGGTGACTTAGCTAGTATTAATAAATACAATCCTAGAATGGCACAATTTGTACCAGAACCTATG
>Ga0208487_1000262_pt1 | contig 13513 bp, 10 predicted proteins | sample LakMenEpi21Sep12_FD_150723 | JGI IMG/M metagenome (GOLD analysis project Ga0208487, IMG submission 150723) | Freshwater microbial communities from Lake Mendota, WI - 21SEP2012 deep hole epilimnion (SPAdes) | ecosystem: Environmental > Aquatic > Freshwater > Lake > Epilimnion/Euphotic zone ...
CCCCAGTTGATGATTTCTCTCTTGGTCGTACCTGTATTGTTTTTTGGATACTGGCGGACCAAGGACTGGGTATTGCCAGCCTCGATGCGTTGGCTCAGCGATGTGTCGTATAGCCTGTTTTTGGTGCATTACATGGTCAATGGACTGGTTCTGAGGATCATAGACGACTGGTCGAGCCAAGGAGCCGTCCAAGCGGCAGCGGGCATGCTCATCGCGTTTGCTTGCAGTTTGGTTGCTGCTTTTTGTTTCCATCGTTGGATAGAGGGACCCTGGCAGCGTTGGATCCGCTCAGAATCCCAACGGAGAACAGAACGACTCAAACCCATCGAGGGAGATCAGAGACCCTCGGGTTCCTAAGAAACCCGACTTAGGTTACTTGGCCGACTTCTCGATTTGCTCTTTGGCCCAACGGCCTGCACAACTCAGGGCATCCTGACCTGGTTGCGCATGGCGTTCGACAATCGGTTTGGAATCGAGATATCCAAATTCGCCTAGCGTAAGTAGGCAGGCATAACCGACCAAGTAGTTTTCTGGGAGCATGGTTCCTAAATCGAGAACTCTTTCATGAAGTTGGGCTCGCAGAGCGGGGTCATCCTGCTGCTTCATGGTCTTTCCGATCGCCCAGATCGCAGAGGTTCGGGTCAGATTTCCCATTTTGAAATTGTCTCTCGGGACGTATTTGCGGAGCATTGGCAAGACGGGCTCGTATCGGTTGCGACCGAAGACCTCGAACAAAAAGCTCAAACGGATGTAGTCCTGTTTGGCGATAGTTTTCTCGGCCGCTAGGTCGTTTGTGTATCTCTCGGTATGAGGAACGATACCGGCGAGTATCTCCGGTTCGCTGGCCAACTCCATCAGCGCCCAACCTGCATTCATGTTCACTTCGGGACGAGAGTGTTCGAGAAGTTCGATGAATTTTGGACAACGGGAGCGATCTTGGAGTTCGACGGCCAGGACGATCGCTTGCTCGATCGCTTGCCAAGTTTGCGAGGCAAGATTTTGGGTGACGCAATCGTCGACTACCGTCCGGAAGTCTTTGCCTGCGAGTTCAAGGAGTTGGGTTCGTGCGGTTTTCCGAATTTTGAGGTCTCGGTCGGCCAATAGGGTCGCTTGGAGTCTCGTGTGCTCTTCGCTCGGAGCGATTTTCAGAAGTTCCAGAGCAGCGAGTCGAATCACGTCATCGGGGTGCTTAGTCCAACCCACAACCATGGCTAGGCCCTGCTGCGGGAAATGCTCTTTGATACTGCTTGCAGCGAGTCGCTGAGAGACCGATGTGCCTTGTTGAAGAATCGTTTCGAGTATTTTGAAGGCATCCGGATCGGTATGTGAAGCGACCAAAGAGGCGGCAAGCAAATGCTTGTCCGGATCCTCCGAGTTGAGAATTTGGTTGGCCATTCCCGTAAGGCCGTTGGGCTGGAGAGTGCCGAGAGACTTCGCTGCCGCGAATCGTGTCACGGGATTCGAGCGATTGGATTCAAGCCATTCCAAACAGAGCGATCGGTCTTGCTCTTGTCCAACGACTGCGAGGCCATCGAGGGCGTTTTCAATCTGAACTGAGGATGATTTTGGATCCTTCAATCGCTGGCGCCAGATTTCTAAACCGACGGGAGATTTCCACTTGATTAGGTGGGGTTCCACGATGGCACTTGCCAGAGGATCGTTTTGTGCTGCATCCCAGATGGCTTGTGCATGGGCTCCGTCGTCCAGCAAGCATGCCGCAGAGATCATCGATCTTTTGGCGAGGATGGAATTTGCCTGATTGCCGAGTTGTTCGAGCAGGAGCGTCAATGCTTTTGGGGGATTCCTAAATCCAGGACGATCATAATTCATGCATATATTCTGGGCCGCTTCGAAACGCACGATCGCCTGATCGCTTTTGAGATCGTTGACGTTGAGGAATTTGGCTCGCGGTTCGTGGACAGTGTTCCAGATATCGCCAAATCCTGGGTCTACCTCCCAGCGATGCTCCAAAGGCACGACGCGTTGAGCCCGAGCAAAATCAACTGCGAGAAAGACGAGCAATATGGGGAGGAGGATTCGATGGCTATTCATGATCGTTCTTATTCAGGACGTGTGAGTCGAGCAATTCGCAGTACAAGTATCACCAAGCCTGCCGCGCAAATCGACAGTCCGACATACCAACCGTTAGGGGTGAGTTGAAAAGTCTCAAAGCCGGGGGCTTTCATCTCCGCCAGAGCCGTTGCTGCCGGGTTCAAAAGCAGCGCTCGCTCGACAAACACAGGGCCAAAGGGATTTCCCCGTCCGAGCCAGATCAGCAGGGTGCCTGCGAAGAGAACGAGCAAAACCGCATAGCTTGCAGCCGTCGCTGCGGCGCTGGTTTTTGAGTAGGCGCTGACGCAAGCGCTCAGAATGGTGACCATCGCTGTTGCGATCAACAACGAAACAATGACGTTGGAGACCTGTCCACCAATGGCCGGTTGGATGTAGCTCATCATGACGTACCCAGGCAACGTTGCCATCAGTAGCAACAGTAGGGTTAAAAAGGTGCTCAGGAGTTTCCCCGAAAGGATTCTCCAGGGCGAGATAGGCGAGGCTCGCATCAACTGCCAGCCTCCACTCTCGACCTCCGAGGCGATCAGATTGGCTCCCAAGCTAGGACCGAGCAACAGCAGGAAGCCGATCTGCATGATTACCATCGATGAAGCGATTCGATCGACCCCCCAGTTGACCGTGCCGGTGGCAGCTACGACCGTCAGTAGAATCGAGACGATGGCTCCACCGGCAATAAGGCGGAGAAGCCAGTGCAGACGGCCGAATTTGCGAGTCCGGAACTCTTTGACCATGACCGGATTGAGCCAGAAGGGAATGCCGGACTTTCGCCGGTTCGGGTCGACTAGGTACGAGAACCGTCGCAGCCAACTCGATTGCTTTGCTTCGATAACTTTTCCTGCATCGCGACTGCGGTCCATCATGGTCGGCTGGAGTTTGTACAACGTAGCCAGAGCAAAACCGAGCGTCGAGACTGCGCACATGATTAGAAACTCGACCCAGCCGGTTGCAATACCGATGGATTGCGATTGGCCTTGAGCCCCGGTGATTTGCTGAAGAGCGGGGATAGGCGACAGGGTCGTCATGGCTTGGGCGATCCAGGCTTTGAGACCTGAAAGTTTGCCCACAAGGACGGTAGGACCAATTGAAAGGACGACCAAGCCAAGCAGGATGCCATAGGTCCAACGAAGGCTCGCGTCGATCGACTGCGAGCGGCTCGACACCCAAAGGCCCAGCGCGGAATATTGAAAGGCCATACCGAGGAAGATCAGGACCAACGGGATGATATTCCCTGCGATGGAGATCCCACCCATGGCATAGCAAGCGAAGATTGCAGGAAGACTCACAGAAAACAGCAGCACGCTCAAGAGCACATTGGCAAGGAGTTTCCCGATGTAGATGACCCATGGTGGGGTCGGAGAGTTGAGCATCAGGACCAAGGTTCCCTTTCTGCGCTCCGAGACGATCGCCGTCGCAGGAAAGGCTGGCGTGAGCATCATGATCGCGATGGCGATCGCATAGGCCACCGGGCGGAAGACCTGAATCGATCCTTGGCTGACCAGATCGATGGTCGCTTCACGGGGCCAGCGCATCAGGACCAAGGTGCACGAAACGATCGCGACCAGGGCGATTGCAATGAGGGCTTTGGGACTCCGCAGTCGACCGATGAGCTCGCGTTGGAGAATTGGATTTTTAAGCAAGGAGAGTGAATTCACGCCGAGAAGCTTTCAAGAGGGGATCCGAGATTAATCTTTGCCCGCGACAGAGAGAAATGCGTCTTCGAGGTCGCTGGTCAGTTCACGGAATTGGGTCACGGGTAACTTGGCGGCCACGAGTTGGTTTAAAAGTTCGGCTAGTTCTGGCTCGGTGCGTACGGTAGGGAATCGAAGGGTCAATTCCGCAGGGCTACTCGTCAAGGGTTCGGAGTCCAAGAGCAACTGACCGAGCACTTTTTCAGCCTGGGCGATGTGCGAAGCGCTGGCCAACTGGATTTCGTAGCTCCGCTGCGGACAGAGCGAGCTCATCACTTCATCGACCGTGCCGAAGGCCCTGAGTTTCCCTGCGGTGACAATCGCTACAACGTTGCATATACGGGCTAGTTCCGGCAGGATGTGACTCGTGACGATCAGTGTTTTTCCTCGTGCTGCAAGCTGCAAAAGGAGCTGCCGCATTTCGATACGGGCTTTGGGATCCAAACCGTTTGCAGGTTCATCGAGGATAAGAACCTCTGGATCGTGCAAGAGAGTCCGAGCGATTCCGACGCGCTGTTGCATGCCGTGACTCAGGCTCTCGACGTAACGGTCTTGCATGTAAGTCGTACTGGTCGTTTCCATGACCTCTTGGATGCGAGCCTTGCGCTGAGAAGCTGGGATCCCGAAAATGGCCCCGAAAAAGTCGAGGTATTCATGGACACGCATGTTGTCATAGGATCCGAACTTGTCGGGCATGTAACCGACAAGCCGCTTGATTTTAGAAGCGTTCTGGCTGCAATCGACCCCGGCGATCGTAGCGCTGCCGGAGGTGGGTTTCGAGAGCCCGACTAAGATCTTGATCGTGGTGGTTTTACCCGCGCCGTTGGGTCCGATGAATCCGAGGATCTGGCCTCGATTGACATGGATTGAAAGGTCGCTCAGGGCGGTAAAATCCCCGTAACTCTTTGTCAGGTTGGTGGTTTCGACGACGGTGTCGCTCATAGCAAGTCAGAGGTAAAAGAGTTTGAAGTTCGAAGTGGTAGTCTCGCACTAACGTATGAGCGGATTGCTCGGCTGGGTCATCCCTTGGACATTGAGACGAAGATGCTTGATCCGCCAAGGAATCGAGCTTCCAGGCTCCTGGTCCTCGGCAACTTCCAAGCGGAGCGTCAGGAGCCCATCTTGGAATTCATCGAGCAGGGCAGGGTCTGTGCTGGAGGCTTTCCAAGGCAACGAGGGGCCGTCAAAACCGATGATTTCAACCAGCGCTTTGTCTTGAGATCGAAGCCACGAGAGTTTGACTTTTCGGCGGGGGGCTTGTAGGTCCCAATCGAAATCGATTTGGGTGGCTTGGATCGGAAGGACTTCGACCGGGAGTCGAAATTCCAAACTCGATTCGGCGCGGTTGGAGGATTGGCTGATCCATCGACCGGTGCCTTCAAGAAACACCGGCGAAGAGTTTCCTTCCCGAGCGATTTTGATGTCGATGAACGGATAAGGGACCGTAAAGAGGTTGCCCGTCTCTGGCCGTTGGAGGGTCAACGGCATGGTGACCAGAGCGACTCCACGGCGCTGGATATCGGAGCTCCACTTGGGGCCTTGATCGAACAAGTCAGTCCAACCCATCACGATACGAGAAAGGGTCTGAGTTCGATCGTTCGATTCGAGAGCTTTGCGGTAGATCGCACTGCGGCGTCGTTGCTCGTCCCCGACGATCGCATCGAGAGTCCAACGCTCGCCCTCGGCAGGGAATGTGCCGTCGATGAGGATCTGAGAATCGGTCACCGGAGCGCCTAAGACCGGGGCACCGGGGGTATAGGCGACGATTGGGTTTTGTAGTTTGGATGGAAGGTTCGTTGGCAAACGTATCAGAACACCATCCTTATTGAATTCTCCTAGAGCCGTGGCTTGTAGGTCCGGGAGTGAGGATTCGGTTTGATACCTCCAAGTTCCTGTAGGCCAATCCAGGTTGCTTAGCCGCCAGCTTTGAAGGTCCTCGGTCTGAAGCGTTTTGATTCCGCTTTGGATCTTAGGATCCGGTGCTGCGGATCCTAGGAGGTTGCTCTGGAGATCCATCGAAGTGCCCCGTGGCAGGTAAACGGCAGCAGACTCCCTGAGCATCGCGCCGCTCTTGGACTCGAGTTGAACCCATTGAAACAAAGAGACCATGGCCGGGATTTCACGCTTTTGGGACCACGCCAAATAGACCAAAGGGATCGATGCGAGCAGCGCTAATCCAGGGGCGATCCAGCCCATGGCTTTGGCATCCCTGGCCACCAACCTCCAGATGCTCATACCGACTAAGGCGGTGCAGAAACAAAAAAGGATCGAAGCGACAAGCCCGCGCGAGACGACCGGGTTACCAATCCTCTCGAGCGGATAGTCGAGGTCCTTGAGCGATACGATATTCGAAGCTCGCTTGGCTTGCACCGTATCGATGATGCTGCGAGCCCAGGGTCGTAATTCATAGTCCGATTGGAAGAACGGATCCTCACTGGTTTGCACCTTGCGAGGCTGGATCCAAGCGCTGCTTTCAAGCGTCGTAATGATCAGTTCTCCTCGACCGACGGGCATGACCAACGAGGCCGGCCAACCGTCGATTCGGTGGCCGACGCTCCCCCCCTGATGCATCACTCGCTTGAAGATCACCGGGTCTTCGAGGTCGACCCATGCGTCATGTTCCTGGCTCGATGGTCCTGTTGAATCGACTCTAAAGTTGGTCAGTTGGACCGAGTCGACGGTGCGGAGCTGCTGATTTGGTTCGAGCAGCGGTTGGAGATCTTGGGTATCAATAGCCTCGAGCATGACCCAAATGCGTCCTCCGGAATTCAGGAAACTCTTGAGCGTTCCGACCGTCGCCGCATCGCGCAAGGGGGCGGGCTCGGCGAGCATCAACAGGTCGGTGTTCTTCCAATCGTTCTGATTGATCGGGAATTGGACCCCATCGAGTCCGATCGCTTCCTTGCTCAGTTCGCCATCGACGCGACTTGCCATCGCCAATTCGTACGTGTACAGTGGATCCGTCTTTTCCCATCGCCAATCGAGCGGTGGAGCACGTTCCCTGCCCAGGGCTGAGGCTGCGACGACAGGAAGCTTCGGGCCGCGAAAGACGGTCACATTGCGGACGGCCGGTTCATCACCCACGACCGAAAGCACTTCCTTCCCGTCGACAACCTTATAAAGGGATACTTCAACCTCGAACCTAGCAACTGGCAACGGGATAAGCGGACGCACGGTGATTTCGCAACTTCGAATCTGTTCGGGTTCAACCGTGATTCGGTAGCGATCGTCGTCGGTTAGATTCCCGGCGATGCGTGCCGAGACAAATCCGGTTAGTGTTTCTTTCGAGCCGTTTCTAACATTGCAACGGATAACGATCAACGGATCGCCTACGAGGATGCTGCGAGGCGATAGGCTGGCCGAATCGAGCGATAAGCCTTCAATACCACTCGAGGCGGCAAACAGCAGATCCTCCTGCTGGGCAAGGCCAACGGCCGACGGCAAGAGAGATAGGATCAAAAGCAGGCACAGCGCAGGCAGGCCGCTGACGGTAGGTATCGGAGAAGATTTCATCTTGGATTGGTCAGGAGGAGGGCTCGGACGAGAAAAACCAATGTATCAGATTTCGATGAGTGGAACCCTCACCTAGTACATCCCTTCGATAGAGTTTTTTCCCCGTTGGTAGAGGTCGCCTAAGGAAACAGCGACCGCCCTGACGGCTTGCTCTTCGCTCCAGTTCCGGTAGTCCTCGGGTTGGATCGGCTTGCCAAAAACCACAGCGATCGGTTTCGGAAAGATCCACTTCGAGCCCTTGGGCATGCACTCGAAAGCACCGACGATCGCCACGGGGATCAACGGGACATCGGACCGTTTGGCGATCGGAAAAAATCCGGGTTTCACGACCCCTATCGAGCCATCATCGGTTCGAGTCCCCTCGGGGAACAACAGGACCACCTTTCCAGAACGCAATCTTGAGAGCATCTCCCGCAAGCCGCTAAGGCCACCGCGTTCCCGATCGATTTCAATTGAGTCGACGATTTTCAGAAAGAAAGAGAAGGCAGGATTCCTGAAAAGAGTGCTTCTTGCAAGGAAGTTTAGGTTGCGGTTGCAAGCCAGACCGACCAGGATGGGGTCGAGACCTGACTGATGCGTCGAGAGGAGCATCCCCCCCCCTTGGCTGGGAACATGGTGTCGGCCTTCGACCCGAATGCGAAACCACAGCACACACAGCATTCTTGCGATCAATCGCAAAACACGATAAACGAATCGGCGCATCAGGAGGCTCAAGCGGCTTTCCTCGCCCTGGGGCTTTCGCGTGCCGGTATTTTTCCCTGCCATGTCCCTTTTTGCAGAGGCTTTTGCAAGCGAGATCGCCTGATCAGAGAGGACTTCGTCGGTCATTTCGTGACAGGTTGGCTAGAGAAACCGCTGCGGCGAGATCGCACGATTTCGAGCAGTTGGTCGAGCACTTGCTGCTCACTCATGCCATCGGTTGCAACGACGATCGCATCGGGTGCGGCGACCAAGGGTCCGGCGAGGCGATTGGAGTCATTCGCATCGCGCTGATTTTGCTGGATCAAAATCTCATCGAAATCCGCATCGATACCCGCATCGAGGAGTTGTTGATATCGCCTCCTGGCTCGTTCCTCGGATGTTGCCGTCAGAAAGATCTTGCACTCTGCATTCGGAAAAGCCACGGTCCCTTGGTCTCTCCCCTCGGTAACGCAGTCTTGCCCCTGGCAGATTCGGCGTTGCTGCTGAACCATAAGCTCTCGGATTTCGGGATTTTCCGCGATGGTCTTGATCGACTTTGCGACCGCTGGGTTTCGGATCTCGCGTGTCACGTCGAGCCGATTCAGTGTTACCGAACCCCTGGCCAAATCGATTTGACAGCAGTTGGCGATCTGGAGGGTTGCCGCCGGATCCTGGAGATCGACCTGGGCTCGCATGCACGCGAGCGTAACGCATCGATACATCGCACCGGTGTCGAGGAAGAAAAACCCGAGATTTTCGGCGAGTTTCAGGGCTACGGAACTCTTTCCGGCCCCGGCCGGCCCGTCGATTGTCACGATCATCGGTGTTTCTGATTACAATTGCGAAAGGTCCACGGAGGTAATACCACGGTCCGTCAGTTTAACGAGAACTGCGTTTCGCTCAAAACGGATTCCTCAGTGGTTTCAGATCGATCAATCACTTTCATTTTTGTCTACACCAACATGTCTATTCGTTTTTTGTGGCTCAAGTCGCATCGATTTAGAGCTGTTTCACTTGAGAATTGGTCACTAAGGAACTGGGCGAGTTTTGGGATGCTCGCGATTGCAGGGGGGATACTTTCCCCGCCGATCCTTGGGCAGGAAAAAGCCCCCGAGGCTCCCACCCAGGAGACTCCAGCAGTAGCAGCAGCAGTGCCAGCGGAGCAACAACAGGCCGACAAAAAAGCCGACAAACAGGAGGAAAAGAAGCCGGAGAAAGCGCCTGCCAAAAAGCAAGTGCGCGTCGTTCCCCTCAGCGGCGAGTACGTCGACTTGCCCGGTGCCGGTGGATTGAACCCGATGGATCTAGTCCTCGGCGGTGGGCTTGGGAAACCCAAGTCATTTTATAAACTCTGCGATTACTTCGATGAGCTTAGCCACGACGAACTCGTCACCCATGTCGTGCTGGACCTTTCATCCTCTTCGTTGTCGATGAATCCAGCGCAATTGGACGAGTTTTCGCGACATCTCGAGCATCTTCGCGGTCATGGCAAAAAATGCATCGCTTGGTTGGAATCGGCCGGCAACGTCCATTTGTCGATTGCCTCAGGGTGCGACGAGATCCTCATGGCAGACCTCGGGGGCATCGATATGCCATCGTCGTCGATGGAGACCATGTTCTACCGCGATGCGATGAACTTGCTCGGGATCCAAGCTTCAGTTACCCGGGCTGGGGACTTCAAAGGTGCCGTCGAACCCTATGTCAATTCGGTGATGTCCAAGCACCTCAAGGAGCATTATCTAGCGATGCTCGATTCGATCAACAACGCGCAAGTATCCCGAATTGCCAAAGGAAGAGGGCTTTCGGTCGGTGCGGTGCGTGAACTCCAAAAGCAGAGAATCCTCCTGCCCGCAGAAGCTCTTGCGAACCGCTTGGTCGACCGACTGGTTCCCTATGGCTCCTTGCAAAAAACGGTAATGGACAGTCTTGGCGATGGCTATGAATGGACGACGCCCAAATCCAAGCCCAAGAAGGAGCTCTCGATTTTTGAATTGATGGGACAAGCCATGGCCCCCCCCAAGGGCGCCATGAAGATCAAGGACGAATCGATCGCTGTAGTGCATTTGAGCGGGGCGATCGAAGACGGAAAACAAGCCAACTCTGGATCGATTGTCTCGGGGCCAACGGTCAAGTTGATCGAAGAGCTCACGGCCGACGATAAGGTCAAGGGAGTCGCTGTCCGTATCAATTCTCCCGGTGGAAGTGCCACAGCCAGCGAAGCGATACGCCAGGCGCTTGAAACTTGTGCGAAGAAAAAGCCGTTGGTGTTTTCGATGGGCGAAGTTGCCGCATCGGGAGGCTATTGGGTCACTTGCATCGGAGCGCCGATCTTCGCTGAACACGGGACCATCACCGGTTCGATTGGGGTCTTCTCGATGAAGCTCAGCGCAGGAGCCTTGGCTCGCCGCCTCGGGGTTCATGTCGAATCGGTCACGCTCGATCCGGTCGCCGGTATGAATGCCTTGGACCACGCATGGAGCGAAGAAGAGATCGATTTGATGCAGAAGTCCATCGGAACGATCTACGACAAATTCCTTCAAATCGCTTCGGCCTCACGGAGCATCCCTGTCGAGACCCTCAAGTCGCTTGCCGGTGGCCGGGTTTGGTCAGGCGAACAAGCCAAATCGCATCGATTGGTCGATCAGATCGGCGGACTCGACGATGCGATCGCGATGGTTGCCAAAAACGCGAAAATCGACAAGTTCAAAGTCATTCATCGGCCGGAAGCTACCGGTGGTTTGGATCTCGGAAGCTTGCTAGGGGGTCGTGAAGAGGACTCCGATATCTTCAGTGTACCGGACGTTGCGAATATCGCCGGGACGGCCGTTGCCAATCGAGGGTTGCTCGGGACGCTTGAGTCCAAACTCACCGCCGTCCTTCAAGTGCAAGGATTCCGAGGTGATTCGATTCGCTTGCTGCTCCGATCCATCGACTGGACGGGCAAAGAGGCACCGAAAGCCTGGGTCCTTTTGGGCGAAGAACTCAAGATCATCCCCTAAGGCAATCGGCCTTGCTATCGGTCTCGCCAAAGGAGCAATACGGGAACAATACGCTCGGAGTGACCAAAAAAAAGGGCGATGGTTTTATCCATCGCCCTTTTCGATTTCTTGTGCACTTTGCGGAAGACTCAATCAGAGCCAAGACTGGTGAACCAATGAGGACTATAAAGTCACTTCCAAGTTCGCCTGTCCTGCTTGGACCGTCACGGTCCGTTGCATGTTGGCTTCTTTGAGGGAGCCATCGAGGCCTTGAAGCGCCGATTCTCCCCCGTCTTCGTTCGCGGAAATGAAGTAAGCGTACTTGCCTGGGACGATATTCCCCTTAAACGACCCATCGGCTCCGACCTTCATCGGTACCATGTGTCCGGTCTCCAACGGCTGGAGAGTCAAGGTTAGATTCCCAACAGGTTTCCCTGCCTTGGTAAGCTTGCCGACCACGTCGACAGGTGTGTTCATCAGTGGCACGTTGGATTGGCAACCGATCGACACACAAGCGAGTGCTAGTAGGAGGAGTAGGCGCAACATGGGGATCACTTACTCCGGCATTTCGTAGGTACGGCTGTCGTTTCGACCGATCATCCACTTGAGAACCACACCGTCGGTGTTGGCCGAAAGGAACTTGACCGAGCCATCGCCAAAACCAGCGTTAGCACCTGCACCGTGGAAGGCGAAAGGTTCGTCGTTAGGTCCGCAGTTGTTGACCGACCAGAGGCACTCGGGTGGTCCGCCGATGACGTTTCCGTAGTTGTTGATCATCGCAGTTCGGGTTCCTGGAGCGATCGCATTGCTCGGACCCGAATAGCCGTTGGTAACGGCGTCGGCATCAGCCCAAGCGTACATGTGGCGACCGTTAGGACCTCCACCCATCGCATTGACTGGGAATGCGGGGGTCGAAACAGGGGTCCTTCGAGCCGACAACGCACCGAACTTGGTAACGGCTGGATTGGCACGACCGGCATCTTCGATCACCAGGACGGTGTTCGAGGTCCCGTCGATGGTCGATGCCAAGCGGCTGCCTTCGCAATCGAGCATCCCTGAAACGCGCATTTCGGCCAATTGAGGATCGGTGCTCGGAGTGCGTGCCCCGTAGGTTGCCGATCCGATTCGGTGGTCGACGTCCGACAGGTCGACGAACATGTAATCGATGCCGCCGAGTCGGTTGACCGGGTCACGCGTCCCGGCATCGAGTGGTGTCGATGGGCAGACGTATGTTGGGATTTGGGTTTGAGCAGCCAATTGTCCCGAAGGATGGGTTGGATCGTCAAAAGCCCTTCCCTTGGAACTGCGGTGGATCAAGCAACCACTTGGGGTCGAAAACGCGTTTCCGCTCGGGGAAGCACCGTAATGGGCGATCGAGTTGGTCGTGAAATCGAATTGATTGTAGACCGACTGTTGCTCGATGTAGGGCAGCAAGAGCGTTGCCGTCGAGTGGATCATGTAGACGGTCGTGGTGCTACCGGTAGATCCGCACTGACCGCTGTGTGGAAGTCTCTTGAAAGCCGACTCATGGTTAGCAACCGACAAGCTGATTTGCTTGACGTTGTTCGAGCAGCTCATTCGGCGTGCGGCTTCACGAGCGGCTTGAACTGCAGGAAGCAGAAGCCCAACGAGAATACCAATAATTGCAATAACCACGAGCAGTTCGACGAGCGTGAACGCTCGGCGGCTACTGCGCGAACTGAAAATTTGACGACTCATCAATTCCAACCCTCATTATGAAACGAAGTAACTCCGTGTCCAGAACCGCCTGAACTCGACGGCGGAAAGATAGCGAGAGGATGCAAGCCGTACAGAAGCAAGGCTTGCTATTCACGTGAACTTCATGAAATCGAAACACAACCCCAACAAACACCGCTTTGCCGTCACGATTTGTGAAGACAAGATTAAGAAACCATGAATGCCTCGCATCGGATTTCGTTGTGATCGTGTCTTGGCCCCGCCGGCATAAAGACCAATGGCGTTGAATTCGTGGAAGCGGAAGTGCGCAAGCACTCCGGTGTGTGATGGAAGGTTCTCGATCGCAATGTTTCTCACCGGACGGCTTGCGCCGTTCCGCTTTTAATTCAACGCCATTGCGCGTAAAGCCGACGGAGGCCAAGAAGAGCTCGATGACCGAATCCTACACCCTACATCCTACGGGGCGGTCAGCGAATCGGTTTGGTATAGCGGTAGATAACGGTAGTAAACCTCCAAGCACATGCAACCGAGCGCGGTCGTGTAAATTCTTCCTCCGTGTCCTCCCCATATGCATCGGGGATCCCATGAACCTGCGTAATCCCCTTGGCTCAATTGCGTCGCTAGGAGTTCTCTTTTGATGGCCTGATTCCATAGGGTCCAAGCCTCGGAATGCGGTTGGGATTGGTAGAGCGCTAGGGTCGCGTAGTACCAATAATAGAAGTTAGGTTCGGAGGAGCCAGGCAGTTGGTTCATCAGCATCTGCTTTGCCTCCCGGGTGGCTTGTGCCGACATGGGAAGCCCCAGCATGGTGCGCATCGCAAAGGCCTCGGCTGTCATAGCGACCGTGGCTTGTTCGCTAGCAGGACGCGATTGAGGGTTCAG
>Ga0208487_1000275_pt1 | contig 13206 bp, 9 predicted proteins | sample LakMenEpi21Sep12_FD_150723 | JGI IMG/M metagenome (GOLD analysis project Ga0208487, IMG submission 150723) | Freshwater microbial communities from Lake Mendota, WI - 21SEP2012 deep hole epilimnion (SPAdes) | ecosystem: Environmental > Aquatic > Freshwater > Lake > Epilimnion/Euphotic zone ...
TCTTTGAGGAATTGAGGGTTTCGAGCCCAAAGCGTCACTCCCCATTCCCAGTCGTCCAAGCCCACCGAGGCGGTTACCAGTTGGGTGACTCGCCCGGCAAAAGCCATCCCGCTCTGGGCGTGCTCGGCCATCATCTCGGTCCTAGCACTGAAGGGCTCGAGGAACCAGTTGGCGCCGACATCTCGCGATTTATTCATCGGGTAGAAGCACATCGAGGGCCAAGTTGGGAATTCCGGGGCGAGGCGTTGGGCATGCATCACCGGAATCCTTCGTTCGTACGAAGATAACTTTGCCTGGAACGTCGGTGAGTTGGGATCCTCGCCGCCTCGGATGAGTTTCTCGGCGTATTGCTCTTTATTTGGGAGGTACTCGCTGATCTCGGACATCGACACAAAGGAGTAGGTCGCAACGAGGGCATGTCCGAGTCTTGTCGATAGTAAGCGTTGGTGGAGCCGGTCGATGCGCAAGGGATCGGGGTCCATGGCGATCAAGCCGATATCGGCCTTGTGACCGCTGATGATAAACCACTGCAGGCGTTCTGGCCGGTCGTTGAGTTCGTTGAGGCAATCGGAGAACTGCTGTTTGGCTGCAGCGATCTCCACAGGATTATTGAGCTTTGCAAGTTCGCGTCGATCCCAACGGTAGAAGTAATGGCCGCAGTGCCAGCCTTGGACCGGAACCCTGGAGGGTTCGGGAAGATTCACCGGTGCATGGGGATGTCCGGGCTGATGTTGCGTCGCTGGTGTTTGAGTCATTGGTTCGCGGGTGGATCGGTGGGTTAGAACAAACGGTTATAGCCATTGAGGGCCGCAACGCGGTAGGCTTCGGCCATCGTCGGGTAGTTGAATGTCGTGTCGATGAAGTACTCGAGGGTGTTGTTCGGCGCGGGTTGCTTCATGATGGCTTGTCCGATGTGGATGATTTCCGAAGCGTTGGGGCCGAAGCAATGGACTCCGAGTATTTCCAGGGTTTCACGATGGAATAGGATCTTGAGCATCCCGATGGCCCGGCCGGTGATCTGCGCTCGTGCGAGGCTTTTGAACTGGGAGTGGCCAACCTCGTAGGGGACTTTGTCGGCCGTGAGTTCCCGTTCGGTTTTACCGATCGAGCTGATCTCAGGGCTTGTGTAGATCCCGTTTGGAATATCGGTCAAATGGAGGTCCTCTTGGGCTCCGAGGATATGTCGCGTTGCGGCTCGGCCTTGCATGTATGCGGCGCTTGCAAGCGAGGGGAATCCGATGACATCACCGACGGCGTAGATATGGGGGCAAGAGGTTTGGAAGCTTTGGTTGACTTTGAGTAACCCTCTGGAGTCGGGGGTGATGCCGACTCGTTCGAGTTGTAGTTTGTCGGTGTTCCCGGATCTCCCATTGGCCCAAAGGAGGATATCGGTTTTGACTTGTTTGCCACTTTCCAAGTACAAAACGACTCCGTCTTCTTTGGGCTCGATCTTGGAGAAGCTCTCGTTGTGCCGGATAATGACTCCTGAGTCTCTCATCTGGTAGCTCAGGGCATCGATGATTTCATCGTCGAGGAACTCAAGCAACTTAGCACGCGTGTTGATCAAGTTGACTTTGATTCCGAGATTTCGGAACATCGAGGCATATTCGCAGCCGATCACTCCGGCACCGTAGATGGTGATCGATTGGGGCTTGGTCTTCAAATTCAGAATCGTATCGCTATCGAAAACGCGGGGATGGTTAAAGTCGACGCCCGTGGGTCGGAACGGACGCGAACCGGTCGCGATGATGATATTCTCGCCGCGGATGTGGGTTTCCGGATCGATTTCCAGAGTGTGCTCGTCGATGAATTTGGCGTACCCGTGGAAGACAGGGACGTTGTTGCGTTCATAGAAACGCTGGCGCATCTCGACCTGCTTGTTGATGATCGAACGGGAACTGGCCCGCAGTTGGGCGATCGTCGGATTGATGTGGATACCCATATCTCGGACGATGGTATTGTTCATGGCCTCCATCATCGAGTAGATGGAAAACCGAAGGGCTTTGCTTGGGATCGTACCCCAATGGGTGCATCCTCCGCCGATCTCTTTATAAGCTTCGATGACAGCGGTTTTCTTGTCGGCCTTGGCCGCTTGCATCGCGGCCCCCTCGCCGCCTGGGCCTGTGCCTATGACGACAACGTCGAAATGGTTGGGTTGCACCGAAACTCTCCTTCGTTAGTCAAATAGGGGCGTTAGTCAATTAGGGGCTATTCGGTCGGGAATCCGTCAAAGGGTCTTACCAAGGTCGAGAGGAGATCAGGCCTTCTTCGGGACTGCTGGCCATGGCATAGAGCCGTTTAGGAATGCGGCCGGCAAGGTAGGCTTCGCGCCCTGCGATGGCTGCATGCCGCACGGCGCTGGCCATCATCACCGGATCGCGAGCATGAGCAATCGCCGTATTGAGCAGCACGCCGTCGGCGCCGAGTTCGAACACCTCGGCGACATCGCTGGCTGTCCCTACCCCTGCATCGATAATCACCGGGTAATTCGGATCGTCGCTTTTGAGGTACTCGAGGATGATCTTTAGGTTGTTCTCATTGAGGATGCCTTGTCCGCTGCCGATAGGACTCGCCGCAGGCATGACGCTTGCCGCACCGGCAGATTTCAATCGCACGGCCATGATGGGACAGTCGCTGGTATAGCAGAGGACCTTGAAGCCATCCTCGACGAGTCGCTGGCAAGCATCGAGGGTTGCCAGGGGGTCGGGTAAGAGGGTTTTGGTGTCTCCGAGGACCTCGAGTTTGACCCAATCGGCTCCGGGGTTTCCCAGTTCGCGCAAGATCTCCCGGCCCATCCTTGCGACCCTTACTGCATCCTTGGCGTTGAAACACCCAGCGGTATTGGGCAGTAGGGTAAATCGATTTGTGTCGATAAAGTCCAAGAGATTTTTCCCGTCGCGATCGTAGAGTTTCTCCCGCCGGATCGCGACCGTCACGCAACTCGAGCCGCTCGCATCGAGCGATTCTCGCATCTGCTCGAGCGTATCGTATTTGCCCGTGCCAACGATCACTCGGGAGGCAAGCAGTTTCCCGGCGACATCGAGCCGATGGGTCGTCTCTGGGGTGTTCTGTGGGCCATTCGCTGGGCTAGGAGGGGACTTTGGGTTCATCAGCCACCACCTACCAAGGTAACGACTTCGATGCGATCGCCGGGTTGAACGCGGTAGGTGTCATACTGTGACTTGGGCAAGATCTCCTCGTTGACTTCGACGGCACAAAAGCGGCTTTCGATCTTGGCCGAATCGAGCAACCCCCGGACGGTTGTCTCGGGCTGGGCTTGATGCGAAGCACCGTTGAATTCAAATTCGATCATGAGCGAAGCGACTCATCGAGTGTGCGATCTAGGGCAGGACACTGCTCCTAGTTTAGCTCAACGGGATGAAATCCAACAGGGTCACGATCTGGCACTCAATCTGTAGATTCGCAACTTTTTCTCGGAGAATTCCCCGAGGGCATCGTTTTCCTACCTGAAGCGTGCCTTTCTTATGCCGTCGGTACGCGATCGGTCGAAAGCGTCGCATCCTCCAGAGGGCGCGTCAGTGCCGCAAGCAGGACTAGCGGATTGTCTTGCCAGGGATCCAAGAATGGAGTCCCCTTTGCCCGGTCTCTGAGCGACCTTCGAGAGGCAATTCCACGGCGGCGGATCGAACGGGCCAGTCGAGATACCCTGTCGATCTTATAGGTGTTTGCCGATGAATCTTTTTCCAAGGTTCCGGCAGGTCTAGGCATTCGGCCAATTGAGGCTTCTGGCAGGCCTCTTTTAAATGCTCGATCAGGATCCGACGCACCTCGAGGATCGCTCGAGGCGTGGTATGGACCGAGCCGTGATTGGCCTGAACGACGATCTGCGTCTGGGCATCCTCCATCTGCGCGCTGGCAAACGACACGATTCCATCGGACTCCATCGTGTCTTTCGAAAACCAACTCGAGTTTTCAATCATTCCGATAATGTTGTGGTAATGGACCCAAGACGCCCTGCGCGATCGCAACAGGACCGGGAAAATCGGTGAGTCGGGATTCAACGAATCGATGCTGGTCTTGGTGATCAATAGCTCGGTGTCCCGGAAAATGTCCGGATTCTGACGGATCAGCGAGTTGGTCACCTCGATGACCCCGGAAGGAAGCTGGATGAGTTTTTTTCCAAGCCACTGCGTGTAGTCGTTGGCATAGTCACTACCGCGATGCGGAGTTGCTATCGTCACGACGCGTTGGATCGAGGGGTTGGGATGAAAGAACAATACGCTGGCCAGACGTTTTTTTTCTTCTTCGCTGGCCCGGAGCTGATCAAACGATGCATCGCTGAGGATCCGCCAAAACTCCTCCCCGCTCTCGATCGTCTGCATCCGCGAAACCAACCCACCCATGCTGTGACCGACCAATACCATCTGATCGAGCACCGGGGACTGTGCATTCGGATCGATGTTCCGGCGAAGTTCTGCCAAGTCGGCTCGCATCTGCGATGCACTGATCCAAAAGGGCTGACCCGTCGGATACTGATAAAACCAAAATTGGTAGTTCTTGCGCAACTCGCGAAACGACCGCAGGTCATTGAACATCGGCATCCATGTCATCGGACTCGACCACAGACCATGGACCATCAGAACCGGTATGCGGTTCGGATCAAAAGGCTCGAGCATGTACACCCCTCGGAGCTTTTGCGATTGATCCGGGAACAGCAATCCGGTCGTGCTGTTGGTCTGCTCTTTGAACTTTGGATTCTCAAGGAAATGGGCAAGCGGTGTGCTCAAGTCGGATTGGATAGGAACCAACCGCTCATTCAAACCCAACTCGGCGGCCGAGAGTGGGTCGTGGAGCTCAAGCACACACGGATGACGACACGTCGCGGGATCGTCCGATAGACCGCTCGATGGACCCTGATGCGGCGAGGTCGTGACCCGCAAAATCGCAGTCACAGGAAACGACAGACCCTCAGGGTAATACTGCTCGGCCGCCGTCTCATTCTCAGGCCGCTTGCGGACGGCCAACATCGGAACCCCGATCCCATAGGTCACATTCCCCGCATCAATCGTCTTGACCTGAAAATCGCTGCAGAATTTCAATTCCCCGAAATCGTCGTCCGACCAAGGCCCCCGATTGGCGACTCGAACATCGTGAGACGCGCTGTCGGTGCTGATGCGATAGCTCAATCCCGGTCGAAGATTCCCTTCGCTGCTGACGATCCGCAGAACGGCTTCGAGCGAGGTGTTGTACAAATCGCATGCACCCCGGAACTGGGGATCATAAGGGTTGCGAAATCCATCGAGCTCAGGGCTAAACAGATACAAATAAGCGTTGCTCACGGCCACCGAATACATGTCGAGCGCTTTGCCCGGATTGCCGCTTCGCTGATAGCGAATCCCCAGAATGTAAGCCAACTCCGAGATCGCGTAGGTCTTTTCAGCCCCTTTCTCATCGGTGGCAACTCGTTGGAGGTTTTCCAACGCCAGCTCCGGATTGTGGTGGAACAGATCCAAAACATCGTAATGCCTCAAAAGCGATATCGTTCGACCCGTGGGCTGAGGTCCTGACCGATTCATCAGACTCAACGCGTCGGTCAAAGGATTCACCGGCGTGCGACGCGGTTGGAGATACCGCTGCGAAGTGCAACCGACCATCGACGGCGCTAGGATCAAGAGCGCCAGGAGCATCAGCGCGCTTTTCCATTGCGGTCGATGCGTCAAGGATGCCATGGTTCAAAGCTGCGCGTTGTTTGCCTCTACGAAATTCACAGCCCTGAGTCGGACTGCTCGCCAACTGACTCCATAGCAAAAAATCAGACGGCAATGCAACCTGAGTCCCCGAAAAATCGAGTTTGGATTGCTAGCAATCAACGGAGCGCTCGTCGCTCCCTAGAGATTCCCTCCAGATTACTGTCGCTTGACCTTCGACTTGGTCAAGAACGCAGAAATGAAAAACATCACCAAGAGCAGAGGGACGCAACAGGTGCAGATGGTCCCGAAGACTTGCGCGAAAAAACCCACCTTCTGGACCGGAGGGTTCGGTGCAGTGTTGGAAGTTGGGAATCCTGATACCGATCCGCCTGGGCCGTTGTTCGGGCCGTTGTTCGGATTGCCGAACCCGCCGTCGGGTGCCGCAGATCCCGATGCTTGCCGAGATCGGATGCCGGTGACTTTATCGTTGTTGGGAGTGGCCAAGGCCTTGAGAACCTCGGCCACATCGAGATCGCCTAGGCCCTCGAGCAGGGCGAAATCTTCGCTGCTGTTTCCTTGGTCTGTCCCACTTCCTTCGGCCAGGATTTCCTGAATGGCATTGGACAAGGAGGCTTGATCGTCGGCCCGTCGGTAGCTGTGGACTCGCGTGGCCAAAGAGTGATCGCCTCGCATGTCGACCCCGATCGCATCGATGATGATGCCTCGCGAGAGGATATCGGGCAGGTACTGGTCTAGGAGTGCTTGATCGGACGCTTCGCCATCGGTCACAACGATCAGTCGATAGGTCCCGTAGATTTTTTTGGATCGAAGGGCTAGAAGCTCATCCGATGCGATGCGAAGGGCATCGCCCAGGGGCGTTCCACCGTTGGCCCGCAACTTGCTGATCCGATCGATGGCTTCCTGGGGATTGACTGGCCCGATAGGGATGAACCAATTTCCATTTTGCCGGGCTCCATTCAGAAGCAACACCCCGACGTTGGTCTCTGGGGCGATCTGTTGGATCACCTGGGTCAGAGAGCTTTTTGCTGCATCGATTCGGCTTCGTCGATCGCGGCGCATGACCTCGCGCATGGAACCGGAATCATCCAGCACGATCACAACGTAGTCGTTGGCTCCTGCGTAACTCGGCTTGGAAGTGCTGAGAGTTAGGAGGGAGACTAGCCCAATGCATAGCGTTGAGAGGGTCCATAGGGAGCGTGCGATGGTTGTCATAGGACGAGGGTCCATTAGTCCATTAGAAGTTGAAATCGGTCGGCGTTAAGGCTTCGGGATTGACTTTCACGATTCGAAACTCGACTCGCATGTTCTCTTTGGCTTCGTCGATATTCCGGGGCTTGGGAATCACCGGTTCCATGATGCCTGCGCCGACGGGGACAATCTGGGACAGATCGACGGTAATCCCGGATTCCTTGGCGAATTTCTCAAGTGATTTTTTGACCGCTTCGGCTCGAGCTTGGGACAAAGTCAGGGCGGCCTGCATGGTGACGGTCGGATCGGGATTGCCACCGCCGAAGGCCCCGTTTTTGATCAAATCGACGACTTCTTTGGTGCGGTTTAAATCCAAGGGTTTTCCGTTCATGAAGTACCTGTAGTTGCCTTGGGTTCCATTCTGCTGGATGATTCCTTTGGAAGTTCCGGCTTTGATCAGATCCATCAGGGTTTTCGAGGGGTCGGCGTGCCCTCGAATGACGACCGCAGCGTTACCGAACTGGCTGGCCTGTTTCAGAGCGCGGAGGAATTCAGCACCGTAGCGGTCGCTAGAAAAGGATTGCTCGTTGGGTTCGAAGTTGATCGAGAAGCTGACGATGGTGTTGGCATCGAGGTTTTCGCCTAGGAACATCTCGGTCGATTCGGCGCTGGGGTTGAAGCGTTCGACGGTGCTCGGTTCGACGTACTCGATCCCCCCGAGTTGTGAGAGTTTTTTGTAGTCGAAGTCGTTGGGTTCAAATCCTGCTCGGGCTTGTGCGTACTTCCACTGTGTCGCCAGGTTGATGGATCGAGTCATGACTTCTTCGAATCCGCTGGCGTTGGATTTTTGTTTGAAGAACGCGATCTGTCCGGGCAACCCGACGAATCCGCAGTCGAGCAGCAGACCGTGCACATCGCCTTCGAGCGTCGGTAGAACTTCTTTGCCAAAAATTCTCTGCGAGGTCGTGAGGATCTTTTCGTATTCCTTGGTCATTTTGCCGCTCTCGCCATACGCCTTGCGCATCGCGACGATTTGCTCGGTGGCCTTGAGGTTTCCAGCGACGAATTTCTCGACCCAGTCTCGGTTGGCCTCGTACCAGTCGCTTCGAACGGCATAAACGTCGGCGATCGAGCGGCTCATTTGAACGGTGCTGTTGACCACATGGGCTCCTTCGACGGTTCCCTCGGCGCCGGTACCGACACCATCGAGTCCGCTCGTCAGTCCGATCATATCCGGAGTCACCACGCAGCAAGCGTCGAGGCTAGGGTCGTTTTTGAAGGCGGTCGCCGGTCCGTCTGGGCCGGTGATGTCTTTGGTCCAGACGATTTCGACATCTTCGCGATTCAGTCCGGCAGCCGCCAAGGAATCGTAGAGGAGGCCGACGTGGGGGCCACCTTGCTGGCAGGCGATCTTTTTGCCCTTGAGGTCATTGAGGTTCTTGACCCCTTTCTTTGCAACGATGTGATCCCCTGCACTCCAGGAGAGTTGCAAGATGATGACCGGTTTGGTTCTGGGGTCTGCTCCGAGGACTTCACCCGCAAGGCCGATCATGTGCATCGTGCCGCGGAGCATCGGGGATTTGCCCGACAAGTAGTTTCGCACTTGGCCAACAAAATCGTCCCCAGGGACCAATTGCATGTCCAAGCCCATCTGCTGATAGGTCGAGCCTTGGCCTGTCTTGAGATCCCCGTTGGCAAGGAAGGTGGCGATGTCGCCACCCCAAAAGATGTAGGGGACTTCGACGGTTTTGTTGTTCGCCTTAGGTCCGTTGGCTACAGCGCCGACTTGGACCGGCCCGACCAATTTGGAAAAAAGCTCTTGGGCAAAAGCCGATTGCCCGAGCCCCAAGGCCGTCGCGAGGCAAAGAACAAGAGCCAGTGGTTGGAATCGTAAGGCGTGTGGCATAGCATGCTCCTGGTACATGGAATTGCAAAACGGTGTTGGCTACTTGATTGCCATTTTCGCTTATCGAATCCCCATCGATTCTAATAGGCGGATTTCCTCTTCCATCTGGGCGCGCTGCGAATCGGAAATGTCTGGATCGGGCAAAAGCGAGCGACGCGTACAGTTGATGAGGGCTTGCAAGGTCTGGTAACGCCGCGTTTGCTTGATGGCTGGCTGCAAAAAATCGCGGACGATTGTCTTTAACTCCTCGGCGTTTTTGGGTGGAATCGCCTTGAATTGACTGCGCAAGGCCGCGTAGGCTGCCGAGGAGTAGTCCTCCTCAAGCCCCTCTTGGTCGAGCCATTGGACCAATTCCTCGGTAGCTAGCTTTGTCGGACCGAGCATCCAGCGGATGAACTCGAGGCGATCTTCGCCGATGGGATCCAAGATCGGGATGATCAAGTCCCCGACACGTCCTGGACGTCGGATGTCTGGGGAGAGCAAGTGGATGCGGGCGGTCATCAGCAGCCAGATGACTTTCCCTCGAAGTTTCGGGTCGCTCATCATGCCCTGGATTTTCCCAGTCAGTCGGCGCTCGGTCTCATGGGCCCCTTCGCCAACACTTCCAAACTGCGTATCGGCCTCATCGACGAAGATGACGACTTTCTCGAGGGCCTCGAGCACCCGGCGGAGCCGTTCGAAGATCACATCGGTTTGGCCAAACCACTGGCTGCGAATGTTCTTAAGGACCAGCACAGGCATGTCGAGCTCTGCGGCCACGGCCTCGAAGATAAACGTCTTGCCACCGCCGATGGGGCCAGCGATCGCCGCCCCTGGCAAGGCTCGATCGTCGGGGAGCTTCATGCGTGGTATGAGGTAATCTCGGAGGAAATCTTTGAGCTTGGAAAATCCGATCACGTCTTTGAGCGTTTGGATCGGTTTCTTAAACTCCACGACATCGTCGCCCAATTGCGATTGGATGAACTGCTCGACCTGCAAGGTCGTATCCTGCCGCTGAATCGGTTGCTTGGAGTAATCCGAAGCCAGAAGCAACTGGCGCATCGCATGCAACGAAAGACCTGCGGTCGCCTCGGCCACCGAGTCGAGCGTATCGATCACGTGCCGATTTCCACTGCTTGCCGCATGCCATTGCGCGTAGTGCCTTCGGGATGCAAGGTCGGGCGAAGGAACCTCGACGGAGAGGACCTGAGGAAGCCTCGAGACGCGTTGGTGAATCAAACTTCGAGATTCCGCCAACAGCAATACGTTGTCCTTGCCGTTGAAAAATGCAGGGTCACCAAACCAATCGGTCACGATCGTGATGCGACGCAATTGCGCGTCGTTCATCTTGGATACATCCCCGTCGCCCGCGGGTAGCAGGATGTCCGTCCCTTCGATGACGATCAGCAGATTTTCTTTGAGGCAGGCCCTCGAACAGATGGTCAATTGCCGGAGGAATTCCAAAGCCTGCGTCGAGTTTCCAATCGCATCGCGAAGGTATTGATCGAACTCCTTGCGACGCAGATCGAACTTGCTCCCGTCCTGGAGAACCTCGCGTGTGGCTACCGTATCGATTCCGACGCCGTTTTTCCAAGCCGCCCAAGCTTCACGAAGTTTGGAGCGATCTTCTTCGGCGATCCGGATCGGTCCATTGAGCTCGTAGACGACCTGGATGAGCCCCGGAACCTTGGTCTTGTTGAGCAAAAACGGGATCAGAGGCACATACTCTCGGCCGTCGTAGTAAAGATCGTAGATGCTCCCGGAGAGGATGGTCGATCGGGACTGGCCGGAATTGATCGTCCGGGCAAGTTGAGTAAAAAAAGGATACGACGCGGCCGGTACATCTTGGGTCGGCAATTGATTGGATACTTTATCGGTCATGGATCTGGACGAAAAACAATTTGGGGGTGAATCGGCAATCGGAGCAAGAGTGCTCACTGAGACGATTCTATCACGGTGATGCGTTGGTTGGGGAGTAGATCCCTGAGAGTTTCGATTTTACCTCCGGGCCAATGCACTGTGAGTTGTTTGATCCCCCCGGCATTCCCAAGTCCCAGATGCAAACTGCTCGCATGAGAGGACGCATAGGATCCCCCCCCAAACCGATGCCTTAACAACCTTCGTCCCGAGTCGCTTGGCTCTGGCCCGTTGGCACCCCCAAGCGAGCCTTCATTTAACTCCAGTTCGATCCATGCTCCAATCGCATCACGGTTGGAGCGGAGTCCTACCAAGTCGACTATTAGGTAATTTCCCTTAGGCGTGTCGTTTCTCAATAGCTCCATCTGCTGTTCGATCATACTGACGGCAAAGTCTATGTCCCCATCGTTGTCATAATCGGCAATCGCCATACCCCGGCCTGCATGGACCTGACGGAAGAATTCACCCGACGATTCACCACAGGAGACCAAGCGTTTGCGGTCTTTGTTCTCGAGCAAATAAGGTTTTTGAAGATTGCTGCTCTTGATCGGCTTGCGACTGGTGTGTCCTGCGATCACCAAGAGGTCCTCGTCTCCATCGAGGTCTAGGTCTCCGAAGGCCGTCCCCCATCCGACGACCGCTTGGCCCAATGCCATGAGCCCTGAGGACCGTGTGCCGAGCGTGAAGTATTGCTTGCCTTGATTGAGATAAAGTTCGCAATATTCGTTTTGATAGTTGGTCACCAGCAGGTCCGGTTTGAGATTGCCGTCGAAATCGCCCAACGCCAATCCCATGCTCCCATCGACGATCGACCGAGAGCCAAGGGCCGTGCCTGAGGTGGCCCCTACCTCTTTGAACTGCCAGATGACTTGCCCATCGAGTTTTTTTTCGTGTTGATTATCGAAAAGGACATTCGGGTCCTCATCGTTCGAGACATACAAATCGGTATCCCCATCGTGGTCGAAATCGCAAGCGATCACGCCGATTCCTCGATAGGAAAACGTTTTGAAGTCTTCCGAACGGTCTTCGAACCGACCGTCTCCTTGATTGATCCACAGTTCATCGGACTCGCCGACATAGTCGGCCGGGGCGCAGCGGTCGAGTTCTCCTGAGCCATTCGTGCATCGTTTGTCCGTCTCGGGACTCCAAATCCCGTAGTGGGCGATATACAAATCGAGGTCGCCATCGTTTTCGGCATCGAACCAAGCGGCCGAGGAGCTCCAACCTCGGTGCGAGAAACCGGACAAGGCCGTAGCGTCTTCAAAGGTTCCGTCCCCGAGATTTCGGAGCAATTGTTGGCCCCCATAGCCGGTGACGAACAAGTCCGAAAAACCATCTGCATCGTAATCCCCGACAGCCACTCCAAAAGAGTAACAGACTCCGTCTTGGACTCCAGCTTGTTTCGCTACGGACTCAAAGCGTTGCTGGGTCGTTTGCCTAAAAAATCCGTTTGCGACCATGATGGGCTCGCGTTGCGATGTAAGCTGTCCGCCCCCTGGCATGAATAGATCCCAACGGCCATCGCGGTCCAAGTCGATCCAGCCTACCCCGCCGCCATTGGATTCGATCATGGCAACGAGCCAAAGTGCCTCCCCGTTTTGGTAGCGGAAATCGATGCCAGCTTCTGCTCCGACGCTTGAGAACTGCATCCGATGGTCTTGTGCTCCTGTGCCTGTTCCGCCGCGTGAATTGGAGCTAGCGGGCGAATTGGGACCGGCGGGTAAACCCCGTTTTTGAGTCGATGCGGTCGCCTCGGGCAGTTCGCCCATGTTGCTCGACTCGGGCGTGGGTCCCGAGCAGCTTGTAAGTATCATTATTGCCGACAGGACCGCTGTTGTCGGCAGCCAAACCCAAGAGCCTTTTGGCGAGTGCATAGTCCGAGCGTCCTAGGGTTGGGGTGAGGCGACTGGCGGTTGCTCGGACATTTCCATCGGTTTGAGTACCTGTTGCTCGATCTGTCGGATTATTCGGCGATGGTTCTGGGCGACTTGCAAATCCCCTTCTTTTTCGTAATAGCTAACCAGGAGTTCCTGGGATTGGATATCGAATGGATTGGAGCGCGAAGCGATTTGGATGTAGCCCACACCGCCGGCCGGGTCGAGGTAATCCATCATCATCTGGCCCATATCGCGACGGAGTTCCTGGTTGGCCGAGTCGGTTGCCAACCGCTCGATCATCTGGTCGATCTGCGGACGTTTGTTTTGGCTCTCGGCGGCCTGCGAGAAATACTTTTCGCTTTCGGAGGTTTCCCCCAGTTTGGCCAAGCTTCGGGCTTTGAGTTGCAAATAAGGCAAAGCATTGGGCCAACGTTTCAGAAGCATCGTCGCCTGTTGGCTGGCAAGCTCGGCTTGGCCTGCTTCGAGGTTCGTTTCGCACACCAAAGCCAACTCGGGACTTGGTAGCTTGGAAACATCGGCCAGTTTTTTCAGTTCCAAAGAAGCCTCCTCGGTGAGCCCCAGGTTCAAGAGCGAACGGGCATAGCCGGTGATCACTTCGGGGGTTTCGTGGTCGTTTTTCATGAGCCATTCGAACATCGCTCGGGCT
>Ga0208487_1000285_pt1 | contig 12973 bp, 10 predicted proteins | sample LakMenEpi21Sep12_FD_150723 | JGI IMG/M metagenome (GOLD analysis project Ga0208487, IMG submission 150723) | Freshwater microbial communities from Lake Mendota, WI - 21SEP2012 deep hole epilimnion (SPAdes) | ecosystem: Environmental > Aquatic > Freshwater > Lake > Epilimnion/Euphotic zone ...
AAGTGGCCGTACTCGTGAACCAGAGATGCACGCCGCTTTTCCGGTGGGTGAGAGCGATTGATCAGGATGCAGCAACCGAGGTCCTGTGTGTAGGCATACATCCCGGCGATGTTTGAAGGTAAAGCCCAGTAAAAAATACGAAGTCCAACATCCCATTCCAGGATGGTGCGCAAGTTCGTGATCGGCTGGTCGCCGAGTCCGAGTCGCTGCCGCTCTTGAATGGAAGCCGACTCCGCCAATTCCGAAGGATCGACACGGTTATTCAGTTCAATCGTTGAGGGATAGTTGAACTGGAGCGGTGCATTCATGAGTTGCTCAAGCTCACGATAATCTTCCGCAAGTCGCTGAAGCTCATCGATTCCAGCCAGGAGTAGTTGTTCGTCCTTCTCCTTTAGTTTTCCCGCCACGGCTCGCAGGTGTGGTTGAAGATCGACGATCGGTTCACCTGAACGGACAAGTTCGTGGACCTTGCGACCCAGGTAGGTTGCAATTTTCGTTATTTCTTCAGCGCTAGCCTGCCGCTCGCCTTTCTCAATGGCGATGTAGGTTGGCCTGCTGCACTGGATATGGTCGGCAACTTCTTTTTGGGTCTTTGACCTCGCCTTGCGAGCCTCTGCAATGCGTAGCCCGAGGGTTCTTGGGTCGATCAGACTAAGCTCAGACATGACTCACTCCATGCATCGAGTTTGGTTCGGATCCATTGGTTTTCCATGCTGGAGTCTCTTTTTCGGAATGCTTGGGTGCAAGTTTGCTGCACATCCAAGTATCGATCGACCGCTTTACAAAGTCAACTCGCAAGCACTGTTTTCATTTGAAAGTGCAAAACGCATGCTGTTTGCACTTTTTGGAGGGGTTTCGAAATCGCTTACCACTTTTGTCGAAAAAACTCGGGGACTGTCCCCGCGTTTTGCTCAAATCGGGCAGTCCATAAGCGTCCCAAATTCACCGCAAAGGCGCAAAGTTCGCCAAGTCCAAGAACCAGGCAAGAAGCTATTTGGTGCGGATCCGCCTATTGTGAATAGAAAAAACGCCGGGTCTGTCCCCAGTTTCGTGTCCCCAGTTTCGTGTTAGCAACCCGGTGAGCCAACCAGCGCAAGCGGTTGGGCGATTTGAATAAGCCCCCCAGTAGCAGCGTCTGGGCCCGAACAGGTCAGCAACCCCGTGAGTCAACCCGTGCAATACCTTCAAATCGGGCAGTCCATAAGCGTCCCAGATTCACCGCAAAGGCGCAAAGTTCGCCAAGTCCAAGAACTAGGCGAAAAGCTCCTGGTGCGGATCCGCCTATTGTGAATAGAAAAAACGCCGGGACTGTCCCCGGTTTCGTGTCAGCAACGCGGTGAGCCAACCAGCGCCAGCGGTTGGGCGATTTGAATAAGCCTCCCAGTAGCAGCGTCTGGGCCCGAACAGGTCAGCAACCCCGTGAGTCAACCCCTGCAATACCTTCAAATCGGGCAGTCCATAAGCGTCCCAAATTCACCGCAAAGGCGCAAAGTTCGCCAAGTTCAAGAACCAGGCAAGAAGCTCCTGGTGCGGATCCGCCTATTGTGAATAGAAAAAACGCGGGGACTGTCCCCAGTTTCGTGTCATGCAGTCACTCTCAGACGGCAAGACGACCAAAATCTCGGATGCTATTACCTTCATCAGTGGACTGCTCTCTGGTTGGGAGTTTTGGCTACTTATAATAGCATGCCTAGGCGTTGTCTTCTCGTTGTGGAGCATCTGGCATGTCGAAAGGCACATATTCAATCCGATCCGACTAGTGTTTGGTATAGCGCTAATTCTCCTAGTCGTTTGCTTCGGTGTTTCCGTGGTCAACGCTCCCCCGACCTCTGGCGAAATCGAGGAGGAAATCAGGGATAAACCAATCACTTTAGCAACCACTTTAAAAGAAAAGCTCGACGAATCGATCTACGCTTACGATTACCCTGGTTGGGCTATCGCCAAGGAACTTGCCCAATGCTCCAGTGATGTGTATCTGTCACCCTTTGACGCCGAGGAAGCATTGAAGAAGCGGGGGTACAACAGTGTTGCCTCGCTCAACAGTTCCACCTTGGTCGGCTATATCTCTATGCTTGACGATACTGCGGTGATCATGTTTCATGGAACCAATCCCACCGAAACCCATGATTGGTACATTAATCTCAGCAGTCGATCTCAAAGAATAAACCATGGCAACGTGCATGCTGGTTTCTGGAATGGCTATGACTCGTTGCATGGTCAACTAGTCAAGGTATTGGAGTCACGCAAACCGAAAAGAGTTTGGATAACTGGCCATAGTCTTGGTGGAGCTTTCGCCGTGGTTTGCAGCTACCGACTATCATCCATGGAGAACCTGGAGATCGCTGGCGTCATGACCTTTGGACAACCGAAGGTTGGCAACGCAGCGTTTTGCAAGCACATGGAAGATACCTTAAGCGGACGTACGGTTTATTTCGTGAATGAGAGCGATGTGGTTCCACGCGTGCCGCCAAGCTTTGATCATTTTGGATCGTTGGTTTGGTACAAGGGTGGTGGGATTCGACGCTCGCCACCACCGATGCTCGCGATGAGATCCGGTGCCGGGGGTGGAGAACCGCTGCCCGTCGACGAGTTCGTTGAGATACCCGAAATGACCGAAGAAGAGTTTGAACAGTCCAAGCAGGAAATGCGGTCACCACGAACTGTCGAGTATACGCCCGATGGAGTACCCTTGATGCAAAGTCGGTTGGTACTGATAAGTGACCATGACATTGAGATTTATATTGAGCGGTTGAAATAATCCCCACGCGTGATCGAACCACCCGAAGAGTATCGCGAGAATGCTGTTCAAGTCTCTCAACTGCGAGCGATAGAAGAAACCCGGGGAATGTCCCCGGGTTTCTTCTAAACTCGAAGCACTCAACGAGGAAACAACCAAAAGATCCGTGCAGTTTTCAAGGAGCATCTATTCGATCGGTGGAAAGCGGTGCATCCTGCAGGCCGAGCATGAATGCCGCGAGCCAAAACGTCTAGACGAGGCCGCAACGGCCGTTATAAAAGCTGCAAAAGGGTGCGTGCGCACCAAGTTTCGCCAGGGCAATTAGCGTCCAACGATCTATCCTCCGCCTCAACATCGGAAAATCACGTTGAGGATCCTGCACGCGTACCCTACGACTACTGTGCGCGTCCACCAGAGTTCCATCAGGTCGCCAATCTTTTCCTTGATATTCGCAAATTTTTGCTGAGGGAAACGCATCTTTCGCTCGAAAACCCCCTGGAAAAAGCAGGGAAACTAAGGTGGAAAAAAGATTTGCAACCACTATAACGACCCAGTACAATCCGGAGACTGAAACGTGCCTGAAACCAGGATAGATTTCCTAACTCATCCAAAGCGCACAGTGGCTAGCATCCGAGTTTCTAAGGGTTGAAGAACGTCCAAATGCAATCAAACACGAAAATGGTATCTGCAGAGCTGTCCGTTCAAAAATTCTGTTCCGAAATCGCACTCGTTCCGTTGGACGAGGATCCGAACGCAATCTTCGAACATGTTTGCGACCTATGGCTTAGGACTACTGGAGCCGATTGGATTTGGTTATGGAGTAAGAATGAATTTGCAAACACCTTTCAATTGAGCGCGGTATATCCAACCGATTATCAGAAACAACACATCCCCAACCCCATCGGAGTTGATTCAAAATGTATCGCCTCCCTAGCGATAAAAATGGGAAGGCCTGTTAGTTTTGACGATTTCGACAAAGTTATCGAGTTCGAAGAAACAGCTTACAGTGTAAGAAACAAAAAACCCCTACAGGATTTAGGGTGCAAGAGCTTTGTGACTATTCCGCTAAGTTTACCATTGAATTACAAAGGTATCGAAAGAGATGAAGAACAGTTGGATTTTGAAGGGTCTATATGTTTACATTTTAAATCGGTTGAAAGTATGCAATTTATCCCCGAAGACGAACAGCTTTTGACCATGGGACGCTTGTCTCGTGCTAGAATAGTTGATGCCTATCAAGCGCAAAGATTCCGAATACTTGTCGAATTAAACAAGCTTTCACGGCGTTTTGTACCTAGATTTGCGAAATCTCCGGACATTGATCGAAACGACTATTTAGCAGAGATAAGCTGTGTATTGAAGAAGTACATCCGAACAAATGCGGTCTCGTTCTTTTACCGGCAGCCTTACGGAGACACGATTAATTGCCTTTACTCTGACGGCTTGGTTAAAACAGATGGTACTCGCGTACCACGGGACACACTTTCGAATGCTACTTATAAGCTTGGTGAGAGCAAGACGGGCACTTGTTTCAGGGATGGTAAACCAAGAATAGTACTTGTAGAGGATAACGCAGTGGACACTGGAAAGTATCATGAATGCGATTCGACTGGACATACCACGTTAGGTCCAACATTATTGTGTCCGATTCCGAGATCTTCGGAGAAAAGGCCAAGAATAGCGGGACCGCACGCTGATGGTGTTATTCGTTGCACTGGACATACTGCAACGTATTCTAACGAGCACACAGACTTCAATTTAATGGAGGTGGAAACCGTTAAATTTATCTCAGAACAGATCAGTCCAATACTTGATTTGCTTGCCATGCGTCGGCAAAGAGAATGGCAGGTCAGTGTCATAAAGCATGATCTTGAAATTCCGATCACCATGATTTCGGACACAATACAGAAACTCGCAACAAGAGGTCAAATTTCAGAGTCATCTGGCTATGCAAAGGATGACATCCTGGTCGCATGCAAACTCCTTTCACAACTAACGAGTCAGTTGTCGTTTGAAGCATCTCAGATTCGTGTTCATAAGGAGCCGACTCGACTACTTGGTGACATTATTGCGAGAAGTATTCAGATGCTGAGGCATTTCGCTTCGCAAGACAACGATATGAAAATCGAATACACTGGCATCGACGATATCCCCGCTCTAATGATTGACCCAATATTAACAGAGAGAGTGATCCACAACCTAGTGATGAATGCTGTAAAATATGGAACGGAGGGTACAACGATCCGATTGACTGGCGGAAGAACCGACGTTTCGTATTATATTGACATTGAAAACTATGGTATTGGAATCACAGAAAGCGAGGAACAGCATCTTTTTCGAAGGTATTTTCGATCGACAAGAGCAAAGAAAATACGACATGGAGTTGGTATAGGACTCTACATGGCGAAGACGATCATGGAACTTCAGAAATGCAATCTTGTTTTGAGGCAATTAAACAATCCAACTATTTTCAGGGTGTCATTCCCTAGATCGGCAATGTCGAAATTATGAAAAGCATAAATAATGATAATCCTGTTGCAAAGATTCTATTTGTTGAGGACGATAAATTTTGGGCCAGAGCTTATATCAGGGAGCTTCAAGATTCTGGGTTCGACGTGATTTATGCAAGAAGTGCTCGCGACGCAGTTGATTTGCTTAATAATAGCTTGGATTTTGACGCAGTTATACTAGATATAATGATGCCCACACCGGAAGAAGTTGCTGATACGGTAACAGAAGAAGGGATGTCCACTGGGTTGTGGGTGTTGGAGCAGATTAAGCACTTGATAGCTCCGAATATGCTTTGCGTATGGATTCTCACGAATCGCGATCTTGCCGCCGTGACCGAGAAGATTAACGAAATTGGAAACCTTCAAAAGGATTTGGTAGATCTTTATCGGAAACGTGATGTTTTGAGTAATTTTTTACCCACATATCTCTTAGCGAAGATCAAACGCAATCGGCTCCAATAGCAAAAAACACGGGGACCCTCTCCGGGTTTTTGCTAAAGACGGCTACGGCGGATGGGCCTCGTACCGGCTTGCGGTGCGATTGGTGGCGTCCAGACACAAGGAAGAAGGAACTCGAGATGCGACGCCGGTGACAAAACGCGGGGACGGTCCCCGCGTTTTGGTTGATGGGTTACGGCGGAATCAACGGCGAAGGTAATGTAACTGGCAAGCCAGGCGACGGTGGAATCGATGGGGTGATCAAAGAGGATAAGCTTGGACTGGACATCGTTTGCATCCAGGCCAAACGTTACACCGAAGCAACGATTGGACGACCAGAGGTTCAAAAGTTTGTCGGTGGCATGGATTTTGTCCAAGCCAACAAAGGGGTGATGATCACTACGTCACAGTTCTCCAAGGATGCCCATGAATTCCTTTCGAAGATCGTCGGCAAGAAGGTGGTTCTGATCGACGGAGCCAAGGTGGCATCACTGATGCGTGAGTACAACATCGGAGTTGTCCGGACCAAGCTGTACGAGGTCAAAGAGGTGTCGAACGACTTCTTCGATGAAGATAACGGGTGAACCCTTGTTGCAAAGTCGGACCGCAAGGGTGCGGAAGGAATGTTTGGTTGAGGAAGTGGGATATCCTCCGATTGCTGGGGCGTTTTCAATCCATTAAACTACGACGAATACAGATTAGGTCGTTTTACCACTCAAGGAGATCGGTTATGCGTGCAGTCTATTTGAAACTGTTTCTAGTCGCGATGCTTGTTTTATGTGTTTCTAGGCCTTCGACGGGGGCTGTAGTCAACTATTCGATCTCTGGAGGGCCAAACTCATTGATCACAGGCACCCTTGGTACAACCAGTTTTACCAACGCGACCTGGAAGGTGAGCGCCACGGCTGATAACAGCTTCATCCATGAGTTTACATTCATTAACGGTCTGATCGAGGAACCTATCCGGATTCTACCGAACACCGGTCCGGCGACGCTAGAGATTTTTGATAGCGGTATGGTTTACACCGCGACATTAAGTCCAAACCCTGGGTTCCAGTACGTGGTCGTCACGGCAGATTTTGCGAATAATCCGATGCTTGAATACTCTCAAGGAGCAGGGATTCTTCATTGGGATTTTGGTGTAAATTTGGAGTATGGTGCAGGGCTATTTACAGGAGGAAACGTCGGAGGCACCGAGGGACTCTTCGACAGTTTGACCAACTTAGGCTCGTATTCCGGAGGACGAACTTTCTTCTTCGACGACGAGGATATTGAGTTTATCCCGACGTCGGCAGGGGATCTCAAGGTAACATCTCGTTTTGGAGATTTGCAAGGCGGGGTTTGGCAAGCTGGAGTGCCCGAGCCGAGTTCGATGGCGATTTTTGGAATCGCAACATTAGGCTTGGCCTATCGCGGTGGTCGTAGGTTGAAGGCCTTGAAAATTTAAGAAGGTGTTTGAAAAAACGCGGGGACTGTCCCCGCGTTTTGTTCGGGTGTTTAAGGCAGACGAGAAGAAGGGAACGCAAGGACGCGAAGGCGCAAAGTCGCAAAGGGAAGAGTGAGGCAGGAGGAGGTGCGATAGCCCAGGACTGGCGGACACCAACAATTCCATCCCGCACTCCGGGTGCGGCGCACCGGGTGGAAGGCAAGCAACGATGTTCCCCCGTAGCCAGTCCATCGGTGTATCATACGAGCCTACTTCGATCCCGTCCTCACGCCCCCCCTTTTCTTAGAGCCTATCCGATACTCCTATCCACCCACCGGAGACTTGCCATGCCAACCGAGCCCACCGAGCGAATCTCTTTCCTGCCCGCACTCGTGGCAATCCTGACGGTTTGCCTACCGATGATCTGCCTATCGACCCACCGGACGCTCGGCGATGAACCGACTCGGGCCAAGTCGCTCCAAAATCCTCCTCGCCCCAATGTCATCGTGTTCCTTGCCGATGATCTTGGCTATGGGGATGTCGGAAGCTACGGTGCGAAGTCCATTCCGACCCCCAACATCGATCGACTCGCCTCGGAGGGGATCCGATTTACCAGCGGATATTGCTCGGCCTCGACTTGCACCCCAACGCGCTACTCCCTGCTCACGGGCCGCTACGCCTTTCGTCAAAAAGGGACCGGGGTGGCTCCCCCAAACAGCCCCTCGATCATCCCGGCCGGAACCACGACCCTGGCTAGCTTGCTCAAGTCCGCCGGCTACAAAACGGCGGTCATCGGCAAATGGCACCTTGGACTCGGAGGCCCAAAAGGTCCCGATTGGAACGGTACCCTGCGGCCAGGACCACTGGACTTTGGATTCGATCACTGCTTGCTGATGCCCACGACCAACGACCGGGTTCCCCAAGTCTTCGTCCATGACGATCGGGTCCTGGGGCTCGATCCAGCAGATCCACTCTGGGTCGGTGATACCAAACCCACCGAGGATCACCCCACGGGAATCACCCATCGGGACCAACTGAAAATGAACTGGTCCCACGGTCACAACGCGACGATCCATAACGGTGTGAGTCGGATCGGATTCTATACCGGGGGACATCAAGCTCGCTTCCGCGATGAGGACCTCTCGGACCACTGGGTTCGAGAAGCGAATCAGTGGATTCGAGATCATCGCGAAAGTCCGTTCTTTTTGTATTTCTGTTCGCATGCGATCCATGTCCCTCGTATCGTTCACGAACGATTCGCCGGTGCCACTGCCCACGGTCCTCGCGGAGATGCAATCGTCGAATTGGATTGGTCTCTGGGGGAATTGATCAAGACGCTCAAGGAATGCAATCTCGACGAAAACACGTTGGTTCTGTTGTGCAGTGATAATGGTCCGGTTCTCGACGACGGTTACGAAGACCGTGCGATCGAGGCGCTCGGAGACCATGACCCCAATGGACCTTTCAAAGGGGGGAAGTACAACGTCTTTGAAGGTGGTGTTCGCACTCCTATGATCGCACGATGGCCTGCCAAAATCACCCCACGCGTCAGCGATGAAGTGATCTGTACGGTCGATTACCCTCGAACCCTCGCGGCTCTTGCCGGTGCCATGGTTCCCGAAAACGCTTGCTCCGATAGTGTCGATCTGAGCACGTTGCTCCTGGATCCTTCTGCCAAAGGGCGAAGCCACTTGGTGGTGCAGGACAACGGCCAATCGGGCAGTTTCGGCTACCGCGAGGGGCGGTGGAAGCTGATTCGATCGGATTCCGGACGGGCAAGCAACCTGGAGCTTAGGCTGACGCCGACGAAGTTACCGAAGTACCAATTGTTCGATTTGGATACAGACCCTGGTGAGACTACCAACTTGGTCGATTCCCATCCCCAAATCGCCGAGCAGATGGTCCAAAGGCTCCAAGAGGCGATTGAGTGAAAGACTGAGTTGCGTAGAAACAGCCGGATTCAACGCAAAAGCAAAGTCGCAAAGGGAAGAGGGGAAGGCAGAAGAGAAGGAGGGAACGCAAAGTCGCGAAGGCGCAAGGACGCAAAGGGAAGAGTTAAGGGGGGGGCTCTAAGGCTACTGACGGTCTTTTCTTTTTGATCGCTTCCGGCTCTGAACTCCATCCCCTGAATCTACCTTGCCGTTCTTTTTTCTTCTTTGCGTCCTTGCGCCTTTGCGACCTTGCGTTTAATTCTTCTCTTCTCTTCTCCCTAAGCGAACTTGCTATTACTCCAGGCCGTTGACGATCTCGCTCCCTGCGCGGGTGGTGATCGCTTGGTAGATCCCCAGGTCGATCGTATCGGAGATGAGCCGGGTGGACCCGTCGGCAAAGACGATGTGGATTCCGGGTCCGTGCTGGCTCGAGAAGTCCTCGAAGTGTCCGATTTTGCTGTTGGGGGTATGGTCTGCAACGCCGAGGAATCGTGCGCCGGGTTCGGCGGCTTCTGAGATCCAGCCGTGCCAAACGGAGCCCCCGAGTCGGCTGGATCGTTCCGCGACGATCATGGTGTTGCTCAGACCGTCGACGATGTCTTTGAATCGGATAGGTGAGTTGCCGAAGAAGGTCCCGTTTGCGCTGTAGGGGACTTCTTCGATTTCCTGGGTTCCAAAAACGCCGGGGTAGTTGAATTTGGCGATAGAGAAGAGCTTGGCCCCTTCGTCGACGTTGTGACCTTCGTGCTCTTCTTCCTCTTCCTCATGGGATTCCATGCCGATTTCGAAGGTATTGCCCCCGATGTCCGAGGGGCAGATGAAGGTTGGGACGACTTGGATCAAGGCGGCTTGGTTGATCGGTGCATCGATGGGAGATCGCAGATCGATCGAGGAGTAGATCGCATTGGATTCCATGAAGGGCAAGATGGCGTGCGCCCAGCTCCACCCCGGGAGCTTGGTCTGTCGGAAGTCGACCCAGCCGCTTGGTAGTCTTTTGTTGGCGCTCTCGTAATTCATCAGGGCAAGTCCGATTTGCCGCTGGTTGCTCATGCACGAAGCGCGTCGGGCTGCTTCTCGGGCGGCTTGGACAGCCGGCAAGAGCAGTCCGACCAGGACCCCGATGATCGCGATGACGACGAGGAGTTCGACCAGTGTAAAGCCACGTTGGCTGGAAGGTGGTTTGCGGTCGACCATCGTAGAGGGCCCATGATTGAAAAAGAGGTCGCAAAAAAAAGACTGGATGTATGTTACCAGAAATCGCAGATAGATCAATTTCGCTTTCGCAAAAACATTGCAAAAAGAGTTGGTGTGTGATACCAAGATCGGAGAGGAGGCTCTTAGCCGACCACCGCGGTACAACCTTGGTGATCGGCCATGAACTCATTGATCGTTCTTTGGGATAGGTTCCTTCGGAGCAGAAAAAGCTGCCTTTACTCAGGCGAATCGATCTTTTCTCGTTCCGCTGCGGTGCGGAGTTTGGCCAAGGCACGGAGTTCCAGTTGGCGGATTCGCTCCTTGGTGACCCCTAGTTCCTCGCCGACCTCCTTGAGGGTACGGGGCTCGGCACCTTTGCCGAGTCCGAACCGCAGGACGATGATTTGCTGTTCTCTTTCGTCGAGCGAGTGGAGGATCTTACCGATTTGATCGGCGCGGGATTGCTGATCGATTTCGATGGCCAGGTGATCGGCGCGAAGGTCTTCGCGGCTCTGAAAGATCTCTTCGGAGCTGGTGCGGAAACGCTCGCGGTGTTTGAACTCATCCGGGATCGAGCGGGCAAAGTTCTTGCGGATCGCCCAGTGGGCGTACGTGCTGAACTTGAACCCTCGGTTGTAATCGAACTTGTCTACGGCTCGCATGAGAGAGACGTTTCCATCGCTGATCAATCCGAACAGATCACCGGTAGGTCCGACATGCCTTTTGGCGATCGAAACGACCAGTCGCAAGTTGGCTTGGACGACTTTGTTCTTGACGGCCAGAGCATCTTCGTAAAGCTTTTCGATCTGATCCATCAGGGCTACCGAAGGAGCCTTGGGGTCGAGTTTATCGATCAGCTTCGTCGCCTTGTACTTCAAAAAGTTCATCTTGCGAAACAAGTGGACTTCTTGCTGGGGTTCCAGGAGTGGGACCTCGTACAAGGATGCCAGATAGGCAGGCAGTCCGCTGGGTGCTCGCAGCTTGCGCGAAGGCGAGATGGAGTTGGGTGTATCGGCCAAAATCTCGTCGACTGCCGAGTCGTTTTCGAACTCTGGGCTGGCGACAAAATCCAGAGCGAGTTCCCGGATTCTCATCGCCCGTTGTTCGTTGAGGATTCGGATGATGCTGCTGCGGGTACGTCGGTACCGTTTGGCCAACATGACCGTCGAGAGGCCTCGGAGGTGCTGTTGGTAGAGGGCTCGTTTGTCCTCTTCGGAGAGCATATCGCGTTGTTCTGGGAAAACAGCCATGGAAGGATATTTCCTGTCGAAATTCTTGATGGTGTATCGAATGGTCTCGACGCTTCGGTGCACATCGCGGGAAACCTGACGAATGACTTCGGTAAGGTTGTCGCCTTGGCTGGCCAGTCGGCGAGCCCTGTCGATGATCTCATCGCGTTCGGTATCGGACATTTGGCTGAAGCGTTCGCCCCGCTCGACGCGGAGTTTGTTTTGATGAACGAACCGCTCGACGCTCGAGTGCAGGAACCCGACTCGCTTGCGGCCTTCGGAGATGAACCGGCGGGAGACCAAACCTTGATCTCGCCATCGGGAAATGGTCTTGGTCGAAACGTTGAACCGCTTGCTCAGATCCTCGACGGTGTGGACCGGTTCGGAGGCTTCTTCGAGACGCAGGTTCATCGAGTCGGTGATGTCTTCGACGAAGAGGCGAAGGTCATGGACCGCATCTTCTCCTTTGATCAATCGCATCGAGTGGGCATCGGGACGAACCTCGGTTACCCGATAGAACAAGAAATCGAATGGGTAGTCCTTCGAAGGATCCAATTCCGTCAAAAGCTTCTCAGCGCGGTCGGCTTGCTCGCTCCGTTTGTTCCTCGGGGTAAAACGAACCTGCTGATCCCTTAGTTCCCGAATCAAAACAATCTTGTAGTCGCTATTCATCTTGTTCTCGCTTCCTGCCATGCGAACATCGCTCGTTTCGGTAACAGTACCGATTTTGCGATGTCGGCTTAACGGGACAAGCTCCATGCGTTGGAACCAAACGATCTCCCTCTATTCGTTCGACGCCATGGCGAAGGATTTGGTTCGCCAATTCGACCGTTTAGGAGACGAAAAATAGTAGATGCAAGTGCTGGACCAAAAATCCAAAGTTTACTCTTGGGGCGGTTTTTTCAGCAGAATGAAACGAACATGGCGGATTCTTAGCTTCTTTTCATGGCTTGGTTGTAAAAACTTCCGTTTTGAAAAGCGGTTTTTGCCGAAGCAGCGTCAAGCTTGCCGACCGCCACTTGGGGGTTCTGCCAGTTTTTCAGACTAACTGTCTCGAATCGAGACAGATTCGAACAAATTGATTCTCAAACTCGCCATCTTCCTAGGGATCCGCGTATCCTTAGGATTCTGATGGGTTCGAGTCTTGGCGGCTGAACTTTTCGCGGTCGGAGGGGTTTGGGAAGGATCGGTATTGGCTGGAAAATTTCCCAATAAAAGGTACAACCTTGGGGAACTTCGACAGCACTCAGAGCCCACTCAGAGCCTAAGGAAAGCCTAGACGCGATGAACCAACCACCTCAAGTCGGGATCATCGATTACCAGATGGGGAACCTTCGGAGTGTTTCCAAAGGGATCGAGCGAGCCGGGGGCATTCCCGTCGTGTGCGAATCCTATCGAGACTTGAGGTCTGCGACCCACATTGTCCTGCCTGGGGTCGGCGCGTTTCGAGATGCGATCCATGAGCTTCGACGCCGCGATTGGGTCCCGTTTATCCAGGATTGGATCCA
>Ga0208487_1000286_pt1 | contig 12952 bp, 11 predicted proteins | sample LakMenEpi21Sep12_FD_150723 | JGI IMG/M metagenome (GOLD analysis project Ga0208487, IMG submission 150723) | Freshwater microbial communities from Lake Mendota, WI - 21SEP2012 deep hole epilimnion (SPAdes) | ecosystem: Environmental > Aquatic > Freshwater > Lake > Epilimnion/Euphotic zone ...
CCTGTCGCCAGACGGTGGAAGCCTTCCTCGCACCCCCACCACCGCTTGGCAGCGGATGGCTACGATTCGGCCCATCCCCCGTAGCCACCTGTCCCCGTAGCCACCTGTCGCCAGACGGTGGAAGCCTCCCTCGCACCCCCACCACCGCTTGGCAGCGGATGGCTACGATTCGGCGCATCCCCCGTCGCCACCTGTCTTCCGTGAGCCACCTGTCCCCGTAGCCACCAGTCGCCAGACGGTGGAAGCCTTCCTCGCACCCCCACCACCGCTTGGCAGCGGATGGCTACGATTCAGCCCTGTCGCCAGACTGTGGATCCGTCTTGATCAGGCAAATCCGCGGCAAAGGTTGCGGACGAATTGCCCGACGGGGTGCGAGGGCAAGCACCGCGTCGCTTGGATATCCTCGGGCCCATGAGGCCACTCGACGCAGCGGTCGATGTACTGCTGCACCCAGGCCGACGAGTAGGGATAGAGAGATAATCGATCAGGCCAAAGGCCCGGCAGGCCTTGGACTCCCGACTGGACCGTCGCCAGTCCTGCATAGAGCGAGAGGACGCCCCGCAGATTTCCACGCAGTTCCAAAAGTTCAGCAAGGCCTTTGTCGATGGCATCTGGATGTCGCGCAAAGGTGTAGATCGCAAGCAGTGCGTTGTCGACCAAATGGTCCTGCCAGCGATTTTCCTCGCACCCAAGAATTCGGCTTGCTGAGACGGCCGTTTCACCTGCCTCTTGGGCTTCTATCAAGGCATCGAGCCGCTGCCGGATCTCCTGGGAACCGGTCGCAGAGCGTAAGTCTTTCAGCAAGCTAGAGGTACTGATCTGATATGCCGTGCGATGAAACTGAGCGACTTGGGCTGCCGTTGCGATCAGAAAACTCGCTTGGGTCACCCAACGGTTGCCGAAGGTCAATTCCGTCGAGTCCTGGACCCAACTCAAAGCCCCGTCGTGGTGGCCTTGCATCAGAACGCTCAGAGCAAGGGCTCGGACTAGCGGATCATCGCCGAGCTTGGCCGTCGATTGGGACCGACCTAGCAGTGAATTGACCAGACCTCCAAGATAGGCCGTCGGTTGGAGGCGTTGGTACCAAGCGAGCCGTTCGGAAAGATGCGATTGAAAATTCTCGGACATCGCTTGCGAGAGCAAGACGGCTTGGACACTCACCAACAATCCCTCGGTACGATGCGAAGCGACGAGTACTCCTGGATCGATCTCCCCTGGAGGCTTGGTGCACAGCTCGGACCTCAGGCGAGCTTGTTTCGATCGCCCTAGTCCCCCGATCGATTCACCGATCGCGCAGCCGATCAAAGCACCTTCGATCGATTCTTGCCGGCGGACCGAGGGGATAATGGTCGACCAAGCATAGGGGCGAGTCCAAGCGACTCGTCCAGTTTTCGATGGGGACACAGTGTTCGATGGGGACTTCGTTGAGTGGATCTCAAGTATTGGAAAAACCGCAGGGCAATCGGTCTGCCGCGTGGGTGGACGATGGTCCAAAGTCGTCGACATAATCAGGATGTCTTTCGGTCTGCTGCCTTGTAGCCCTAGGTTCGCTTGTTCGGGCTGTTTCGCAACTTTGAGGTATCGGATCGGCCGAATCAGGCCCTTATCAGTATCGGAAATACTTTGCCGCATATGCAATGCGGGCAAGTGGTAAAGTCAATCCGCGAACGGGATTTCTGCACTAAACCAAATAATTGATACAATCGTAAGTGGATCGGGCAGACCCGATCGGTAAAAATACGGTACTAACAAAGGGATCGAAGCGATGCAGTCGTCCAACAATCGTCGACGTTTTTTAACCAATGCCGCAATCGCAAGTGGCTTTGCTATGGGACTGGGCCAACGCGGATTCTCCTGGGCTCCCCCGACAGCCTCGGCCACCAAAGGCCCCTTTTATCCCATCCCGGACATCGACAAGCAAAAGCACTTCGATGCCGACTTGACTCGACTCGATGAGCAGTCCCCGGTGGCCGATGGCGAGCAGATCGTCGTCCAAGGCTTGGTCCTGGACATGGACGATCGACCGCTGGACCAAGTCGTCGTCGAGGTTTGGCAAGCATGTGCTAGCGGGCGCTACAATCACCCTCAAGATCGCAACGATCGTCCAGCCGATCCGAATTTTCAGTACTGGGCTAAAATGCTCACCGGTGCCGACGGTTCTTTTGCGTTCCGCACGATCCACCCAGGCAAGTACCCTGGCCGTACGCCTCATATCCACTACCGAGTGATCGCTCCGAAACGTCCCGAATTGGTCACGCAGATGTATTTCGAATCCCAAAGCGAATACAACAAAAAGGATGGGATCTACATGGAGCTCAAGCCCGAACAGCGGCAGGCCGTGACCGTGGGCTTCGAACCCAAAGCGATCGCCCCTGCGAGCGACTCGGTATCCAAGCCGGAGCTGAAGCTTCCGACCGGGTTGTTCCGCATCGTGCTCGGACCGACGGGAGATACGAAAGCAACCCGGCCGATGTAGCGATGAAAACGCTAAGAATCAAACGGAATTTAACGCAAAGGTGCAAAGACGCAAAGCCGCAAAGGAAAGAACAGAAAACAGAAACAAGAATAGAAACAGGAAGGAAAATCTGGATGGGAGACGGACCTCTCTTTTCCTTCTTGATTCTCTCTTCCTACTTCCTACTTCCTACTTCCTACTTCCTACTTTCTTCTTTGCGCCTTCGCGCCTTTGCACCTTTGCGTTTTTTTCTTCCCGCGTTTTTTCTTCCCGCGTTTTTTCTTCCCGCGTTTTTTCTTCTTCGCAGCCGCGTCAGGAGCAACAACCGGCGCCTGGAACTTTTGGTGTATAATCAGACCTTGGCGTTTTCCGTATTAGGACTCTGTTGTCCTCGAACCCTATACCCTAGCACTAGCTCTTTCCTATGCGATTCATGAACCTTCTTTCTAGCTCTGGCCTGATCGGTTCCCTTCGGACAGGCGGACGCCTGATGAGCCGCTTGGCCTTAGTCGGCTCCGCTTGCTTGATCTTGGTTTCCCACGGGGTTTCGATCGCTCAGGAGACCAAGGAGACTTCGAAGGCCGACCCCAAAATCCAGTGGAAGAAAGTCTTGCCTGAAACGGGGCTCGAGGGTTGGGAGAAAACGAACTTTGGTGGGGAGGGCGCCGTGGAGATCAAAGACGGCGTTTTGGTACTCATGCCCGGCGAGCCCATGACGGGCGTCAACAAGCTCGGCAAGGATTTCCCGACTGAGAATTTTGAAATGCAATGGAAAGCCCAGCGTCTCGACGGCTCGGACTTCTTTGTCGGTATCACTTTTCCTGTCGGCAAAGAGCACTGCTCGCTGATTGTCGGCGGTTGGGGTGGTGGATTGGTCGGAATCAGCAGCATCGACGGAAACGATGCGAGCGAAAACGAGACGGCCAGTTACCGGAACTTCAAGAATGGCCAATGGTACGAATTCAAGGTCCGGGTTGACGCCAAGAACATCACCGTTTGGATCGATAACGAGCAGATTCTCGAGGTACCCCGAGGGGAACGCAAATTCTCGGTACGCGCCGAGGTCATGCGTTCACGCCCGCTTGGTTACTGCGTCTTTCAGTCGAAGGTAACGGTCAAGGATTGGGTTTACAGAACCATCGATGCGACTCCCTAATCCATCGAGGCGTACGCCCGTTGCGCTTTTGAATCTGCTTTCCCAACCGGCGCGAACGTTGGCCTGCATCCTTGGCGTGTCCTTTGCCTTGCTATTGATCTTCATGCAGCTAGGGTTCAGGGGTGCAGTGGCCAACACGGCCAACATTGTCTACGGCAAGTTGCGGGGGGATCTGGTGCTCAGGTCGCCTGACTATGTGCACCTCTATGAGCCTCGCACGTTCGATCGCGGTTGGATGCGGATGGTCCAAGGCCATCCGATGGTCGAGCGCGTCGATCCCTTTTTCATCATGCTCATGCGTTGGCAGAATCCGCCCAGGCCTGCCCAGTGCACCCAAGCACCACCGGACGGATCGTTTCGGACCGTCGGGATGATGGCCATGGAGATCGAGCACCCGGTGCTTGATGTCCCTGAGATCCACGATCAGTTGAGCAAGCTCAAGAATCCCGATGCCTTGTTGGTCGATCGGGCTACGCGGGCCGAGTACGGGCCAAGTGACTGCAAGCGATTCTCGGACAAAGACATCGGTAGTCCGTTGGAAGTCGGGAACCGCCTCTCGCACATCGCTGGCCATTTTCAGCTTGGCACGGGACTTGCAACCAACGGTGCGATTCTCCTGAGCGACGTAGGCTATGGGCTTCGCGCGGGGATCGACACACGGCAACGAGCATCCCTGGGGTTGGTCCGTCTGCGTGCGGGGGTCGATCCCGAGCAAGCCAAGGCTGAGTTGATCGCATGGCTTGGACAAAGGGATCCGCGATGTTTGCAGGAGATCGAAGTGCTGACGATGGCCGAGCAACTTCGATGGGAGCGCGCAAGGTGGTTGCAGGATACACCTATCGGGATGATCTTTACGATGGGGGTAGTCCTCTCGTTTATCATCGGAGCGGCGATCGTTTATATGATTTTGGCTAACGATGTATCGAATCGCTTGCCCGAATACGCGACGCTCAAGGCGATGGGATATTCGCATTGGGCACTGGCTCGGATCGTCTTGGTCCAATCGTGGCTCTTGGCGATCCTGAGTTATTTGCCTGCTGCTCTGATCAGTTTTCTCCTCTACGAATTGACAGCGGGACTTTCGCGCATTCCGACCGCGATGACATGGGAGCGATTCTGGGGTGTGCTCGGCTTGGCGTTCCTTATGTGCAGTGCGTCGGGGATCATGGCGATGTTGAGGCTCTGGAGAGCCGAACCGGCTTCATTGTTCTAAAGGGAGGTGTTTCACAGCGATGCAGGTCCCTTTGGCATGGCTCAACGTTCGTTCGAACCTTGGCAGGATGTTGCTAAACGCCATTGGGATCGGTTTTGCGGTCGTATTGATGTTCACGCAGATCGGATTTCTTTTCGGACTCTTCGACAGTGCCGTCGAAGTGTTGCGATTGCTCGATGCGGACCTGGTGATCTTGAGCCCGGCTCGCTACACCGTCCCGAGTGAACAGCGTTTCGATTATGGCGCGATCGATCGGGCCAAGGGAATCCCTGGAGTATCGCAGGCGATCCCTTTGTATATCGATCGATCCTTGGCCATCGCCCGAGTCCAAGGCCATGTGTCCCGATCGATTCGCGTGATCGGAGTACCGATCGATGCGAAACCTTTTGTCGACCCAAAAATGAATCTCCGCTGCGAAGGATTGATCGATGCGAGGATGGCGTTAGTGGATCGGCGGAGCAAAGAGACGTACGGTTTTCAAAAGAAGGACTTGGAGAAACTCCGGAGTCAAAGTGTAGAGCTTTCCGGCCAAAGCGTATTTCTGCGCGATTGGGTCACGATCGGTACCGACTTTGTCTACGATGGAACGCTGATCGTCAGCGAAGCGGGCATCGAGCGTTTTTTTCCAACCAGAAACGGCAACCGAGCGCCGCTGGCAGCAGTGGATCTAGGGCTCATTCGGCTCGCCCCTGGGGCCAACGTGCGAGAGGTCCGAGACGGATTGCAAGCTAGGCTCGGTAGCGGCATTGAGGTTCTGACCCATCGCGAGCTGGTCGATCGCGAGATCGGTTTTTGGGCTCGAAGCACTCCGATTGGAATCATCTTTTCGATCGGTACGATTATGGGAATGTTGATCGGAGTGATCATCTGCTATCAGATCCTCTTTACCGACATCCAAGACCACTTGCCCGAGTATGCGACCCTCAAGGCCATGGGCTATGGTCCGGGATACTTTTTGCGGTTCGTCATGGCCCAGGCCTTTTATCTGTGCATGTCGGGGTTCATCCCAGGTTGCATCGTCAGTTGGTTTTTGTACCAATGGCTGTCGGATTGGACAGGGTTGGTCATGCGGCTACAGACCGATCGAATCGCCATCGTCGGCTGCTTGACCTTGGTCATGAGTCTCGTCAGCGGCATGCTCGCCGTCCGCAAGCTATGGAGGACCGACCCTGCGGCCCTCTTCAAATAATGGCCCCGTCAGTAAACAATGGCCCCGTCAGTAGAATTTGCCGGTCCGTTTTGGCTTGGGTTCGCTCAGGAAACCAATGGAATCGCTAAGGGAAATTGGTTGATCCCCCAGGATCGATCGCATCGGATTTCGTCGTACTCGTACTCAGCGAAGCGGTACTCAGTGAAACGGTACTCGTACTCGATGGCTGTTGGAACGGCGGCGATGCCGATCGGCATCGAGGAAAACGTTATCGAGGAAAACGCCACAGTTCAGGGCTCTTAGACCTTTTTTTTAACCCACAAATTCCGCGGGAGATCCAAATAATGAACGGTTGGAGAATCTACGTCGCGTGTTGCTTGGTTTTGCAATGCAGTCTTGCAGTTTCGACCCACGCGCAGCAGAGCGAGTCGGCCCACAGGCTCGGTTTCCAAAAGCGGCATGGCGATGAGATCATGGTTTGCGGCCAGCTCTATCGCATTGGGACGCCCGTAAAGCTTTGGCTCGATCCGGGCGGATTTGATGCCTACCGAACGACTAGGCACTTTAGTCCCTTCGAGAAACGCGAGTGGAAGAGCACCGTCGAGGAAATGCAGTCTGGAAAAATCAACTTCGTGACCAAGCCCCAGGAGAGCAGTCCGGACCGTTATGGGTTGCGGTTTGGCTCGAAGGCTCAGACCGAGTACACCCCAGAGCAGCTTGATCAAATTCGCTCCGGAGGCTGGACCCTCGATCTGCTTCGAGAAAAAGTCGATCAGTTCGTCTTGCACTTCGATGTCTGCGGAACCAGCTCGCAATGTTTTTTCATCTTGCACGACATCCGTGGACTGAGCGTTCACTTCATGCTCGATGCCGACGGGACGATCTACCAGACGTTGGATTTAAAAGAGCGAGCTTGGCACGCCACGAAGAGCAATGACCGAAGCATCGGAATCGAGATCGCCAATATAGGGGCATATCCGGTACCTCAGAACCAGGACAAGGACCAAGCCGATCCGTTTTCGCAGTGGTATGCCAGGGATGACCAAGGAGTGTTTTTGACTTTTCCGCCCAAGATCCGAGGGGTCGATCGATTCGCCGATCGCAAGCTTCGACCGCGGCGACCGGAGATGCTGACAGGAAAAATTGGTGATACGACGTACCGACAGTACGACTATACCGGCGAGCAGTATGCCGCATTGATCAAACTCACCGCAGCGTTGTCCGATATCTTTCCCCAGATCCGATTGGACGTTCCTCGGCAAGCCGACGGCACACGGATCGAAAAAAACCTCACCGACGAGCAGTGGGCATCTTTTAGCGGAATTATGGGGCATTACCACGTCCAAGGAAACAAATCCGACCCGGGGCCTGCGATGGATTGGGAGTATCTGCTCGAAAACGCCAGAAACTATCGCGCGGAGGTTTTGGCCAAGCCCTAAGGGGCCCTAAGGGGCTTTCGCGGGGGGAATTCCTCTCGGATTCCCCCCAAAGGAGCCTTGCAATACGGTATAATGCTCGTCCTTTCGTTAGCTCTCTACTCTGCGGAGATATTTTCAAAACCGATGCCTGATTTTTCGGATCTTTCCAGGATCCTTACCGCCCTCGTGCTGGTTCTCGTCAATGGATTTTTCGTCGCCGCTGAATTTGCATTGGTCAAAATTCGCATAAGCCGCATCGAGCAGTTGGTATTGCAAGGCCGGATGTTTGCAAAAACCGCCAAGTGGCTTGCTCAGCGTCTCGAGCACTCCTTATCAGCATGCCAACTCGGGATCACGATGGCCAGTTTGGCTCTCGGGGCGATCGGAGAACCGGCCGTTGCCCACCTGATCAAGCCGCTGCTGTCGCGAGTGGGTCTGGGCTCCGAACCCCTTTTGCATGCTGTCTCGTTTGCCATCTCCTTTACGGTCGTGACGGCTTTGCATTTGGTCATCGGCGAGCAGGCGCCCAAGGTCTTTGCGATCCGCAACCCCGAGCCGATGCTCCTGGCCTGCGCTTTGCCGCTGAAGATTTTTTATATTCTGACCTATCCTCTCATGTTCATTTTGAGTGTCTCGACCGATGCGCTGCTGCGGATGCTCGGGGCCGACGAGAAATCCAAAAGCGCGATCCCTTACTCCGAAGAAGAAATCCGAGCACTGCTCCGCGAAGCCCATGTGCACGGGAATCTGACCCGCAGCGAACACAGTTTGATCAACGCAGTCTTTGAGTTCGACGATATGGTTTGCCGTCGGATCATGGTCGCCCGCAAAGACATCGATTTTGTCGATATCAACGATCCGCTCGATTCGGTATTGGGGATGATTCGGCGGACCAAGCACACGCGGTACCCTATTTGCGACGGCTCACTCGATTCGATCCTAGGTGTCTTGCACGTGAAGGATCTTGCCGTCGCGAGCGTCCTGCCGGACTTCCAGTGGACGAGCCTGATGCGCCCGCCGAAGAAGGTCCCCGAGAACATGCCCATCAGCAAGTTGCTGAGGCATTTCCAAGGGACCCATCAGCACATGGCCTTCGTCGTCGACGAATACGGGACGATCATCGGACTCGTGACACTCGAAAACGTTCTCGAGGAGATCATCGGCGAGGTCGCCGATGAGTTCGACGTCGAAGAACCCGAAATTGTCCCCGATGGCTCGGATTCCTACATCGTCTTAGGCTCGACCGGGGTCCAAGTCGTCGAAAATCGCCTCGGGATCAAATTCGAAGAAGCCGACGTCGATACCGTCGGAGGATTGCTGGTCCATTACGCCGAAAGATTGCTCGTCGCCGGAGACGTCATTGAGTTGCCCGGCGCAACCGCTAAAGTATTAACCGTTTCCGATGATCGGGCCACCAAAGTCCGAATCACTCTCTCACCTACGAAAGATTGACCGCTCATGAAGTCCACATTCAAGTCGCTATGGCTCTGCTCCCTGGGATTCTTCGCGATGCTCGGAGCATGCACAAAGTCTGCCGACGCGCAAGACCAATCCGCCAAGTCCGCCGCGAGCAGCTTGTTCGATGGCAAGTCCCTTCAGGGCTGGTCCGGCTTGTCGGCCAATTGGAGCGTCCAAGACGGAGCGATTACCGGCGAAAACAAAGCCGATGCTCCCATCGGGCAAAACACCTTCTTGGTCTACGACAAACCTGTCAAGGACTTTGAACTGACCCTCGAATTTCGAATCATGGGAGGCAACTCCGGCATCCAGTACCGAAGCAAAATCTTCGACAAAGACAAGTTCGTCGTCGGGGGATACCAAGCCGACATCGACGCCAACAAGCGTTACATGGGGATCAACTACGAAGAGCGCGGCCGAGGCATTCTTGCCGAACGAGGTGAAATCGTCGCCGTCGATGCCCAAGGCAAAAAGGGCCGCGTAGGCTCTGCCGGCGATGCCGATGCACTCCTGTCGCAAATCAAATGGGAAGACTGGAACCGATACAAGATCGTCGCAAAAGGAACCGTGCTTCAACATTACATCAACGACCAACTGATGTCTGAGGTCCAAGATTCCGAAGCTTCCAAGGCAGCAACCGAAGGAGTCCTGGCACTGCAACTCCACGCGGGTCCGCCTATGAAAGTGCAATTCAAAAACATCATGCTCAAGTCGTACTAACGAGCCGTTTTTTGGACGATTGATTTACTCTATTCATTTTTGATTTCCATGAGCAATATCCAGCGCGTCGCGATTCTGTTTTCTGGCGGACCGGCCCCGGCAGCCAACGCCGTGATCTCCTCGGCAGCCTTCAGCCTCTTGCAAGCGGGCGTAGAGGTCATTGGAATCAAGCACGGGTACTCCAATCTAATCGATTTCGATCCTGCGAAACCTTTGGTCGAAGGGAAGCATTACCTGCGATTCACACAAGAATCGCTCGAGTTCATGCGGACCGAGCCAGGGATTCGCATCGGCACGGCAAGAGCCAATCCGGGCAAGGTCGTCAAAGGCCCTGCGGACCTTCAAGATGCCGAGAAGACCGCGCCCCTGGGCCGATGCTATCGCGCGCTGCGATCCCTAGGGGTCGATGCGCTGGTGAGCATCGGTGGCGATGACACGCTCAAGACCGCTAACAAGATGAAGCTCTACCAGGAAACCCTGCCAGCGAACGAAACTCGCATGCCGGTGATCCATCTGCCCAAAACCATCGACAACGATTACTCTGGCATCGATTTTACCTTCGGTTACTTCAGCGCCGCAGAAGTCCTGGCCAACGAGATCCGAAATCTCAACCGCGATGCGGCAGCCGGACAAGCGTATTTCATCGCCGAGGCGATGGGACGCTCGGCCGGATGGCTCGCCTACGGGGCCGCGATCGCCGGTGATGCATGCATGGTCCTGAGCGTCGAAGACATCGTCGGGCCTTTGGCATCGAGCGAGACGGTCCAAGACGCCAACGGAACGAGCCAGACCCGCAAGATCATGAACATGGAGGCCGTGCTGGCCAAAATGGTTTCGATGATGATCGCCCGTGAAAAACTAGGCCGCAACTACGGAGTGATCGTCATCGCCGAAGGACTCGCCGAGTTTCTGCCCCTGTCGTACATCCAAGGTGTCTCGCGGGACGAGTTCGGACACCTCGCCGTGGCCAACGTCGACGTCGGTAAAACCATCGGACGCTATCTTGCCGATGCTTATAAAAAAGCGACAGGCAAATCGCGGAAAATCAACGGCCTACAGATGGGTTACGAATCGCGATGCTGCGTGCCGACCGCTTTCGATGTGATGCTCGGTTCGCAAATCGGGATCGGCGCCTACCGCGCTCTGATCGAAGAGAAGCTCAACGGAGTGATGGTCTCCGTCGGCGGTCAATTCGACATGTCCTTTGTCCCCTTCGAAACCTTGGTCGATCCGGTGACCCTCGTGACGAAAGTTCGCTTCATCGATCGCCAGAGCGATTTCCATCGGCTTGCGCGGTTGCTCGAGCAGAAAACCGATTGATCCTCCACCAGACGGTCCACAAACCTATCGACCAAGCCTATACCGACGGTGATATTCCAACCGTAAAAACATAGCCGAGAAACTCTAGTAGCAACTCAGGGCAGCAAGCATGATTGCAGCAAGCAGGATCGCAGCGCGTCGAAGAAAGCCCTTTATCCCAGGATTGCTCTCCCGATGGTTCCCAGGGCTGCTCGCAGGATGGCTCACGGTGGTTTCGGGCAGTGCATCACCAGCCCAGCCACCAACTCATCCACGAACTCAGCCACCATCCGAGGTGGCCCAAGAGATCTTGGCTCAGACCGGGGAATCCCAGCGCGAAGGCTTGATCGAAAAGCACAAGTCGATGGCAAGGGATTTGATCCTCGAATGGACCAAGGACCTTGGAACAAACCCGGCAGATCCGAGCTTGGGGAGCCTTGAGTACCAGCGCATTCCTTCGATCTGGCGCGCAGCGATCCTAGCGGTTCGAGATCCTGCAAGTCGCAACGCAGCGTTGGTCGACTTGGTAGATCTATCGCTCCCGGAACCCACCGGTCCGATGCGCGATTGGCAAGCGGTCGTCCTCGGAGGGGCCATCATCAACGGATTGAGCTTGGAAGGCCTTTGGCCGAAAATCGAACTCGAGAATCTCATTGCACAGCATCCGGAGTGGAAGCCCCGTTGGGATCGCGCTTTGGAGTTGGCCAAGTCAGACGCTTATGATCCAAAGGTCCCCGTCGGAACAAGGTACGATGCGATTAGGATTTTGGCGATGCTGCCAGCCGAACAAGCCATCGGTAAAGTGAGCCCTTTTTTGGACCTCGAAGGGCCGGTCTTGGGGGGACTCGATCAAGCGTCCAAAGATGAGTTGCAAATGGGGGCCATCAGCGCCCTGAGCGACATCGACGGACCTGAAATGTTTGAGCCCATGCTCTCGAAGTACTCGAACTTCTCGTATGGCAATCAGAAATTAGCTTACCAAGCCATGCAGCGAACCGATCAACGAAGGCTCGCTTGGCAGATCCTCGATTCGGACCTCAAGGAGCAGCTTTACCTACCCAAAGCGATGACCCTCGACCATGCCTTCACCGAAGGGATCGAGGGACCGGCAAGCGATGCTCAAGGCAATGTCTATGCGGTGAACTTTGGAAAACAGCAGACGATCGGCAAAATAGATCGTTGGGGCAATGGAATCGCTTGGGCCAGCTTGCCAAACCGAGGAACAGGCAACGGCATCGTCCTCGATAGTCAGGGGGATCTGCTGGTTGCCGATTATGTCGAGCACAAGATTTGGCGAGTCGATCGAGTCACCGGCGCGTTCGTACTTCATTGCCACGAACCAACGATGCATCAACCCAACGACTTGGCAATCGCCGATGACGGCACACTCTATGCCAGCGATCCGAATTGGAGTCAAGGGACTGGGCGTCTCTGGCGGATCGATCGACAAGGAATCGCTCGGATCGTCGCCGATGGGATGGGAACAACCAATGGGCTCGACATCAGTCCGGATGGGAAATATCTATCGGTCAATGAATCCCAGCAGCGCAAAATCTGGCGGTTTGAGATCCAGAAAGATGGAACGCTTGCCGCGAAAACTTTGTTCAAAGAGTTTCCCGACCATGGTTTTGATGGAATGCGCTACGACGAACAAGGGAACTTGTATGTAACGCGTTATGGAGAAGGGACTGTGGTGGTCTTGAGCCCTGAAGGGGAGATCCAGCGTCGGATCGACGTCCTCGGGGCGCGTCCGAGCAATATTTGCTTCGGTGGCCCCGACGGCAAGACCGTCTATGTGACAGAGGTCGAGCACGGTCGGCTCATTCGATTCCGAGTCGAGCACGCGGGACGAACACCACGTTTTAGTCCCGAGAATCGGCGCGCCGATTGGATCGACAAGATCCATCGTTGGCCAGATCAGCTCGATCAAGACAATACAGCCAATCCTTCGAAGAGCGATCTTCAGTGGCTTGCCTCGGTCAAAACATTGGCCGATTGGCAAAAGGCCAGAGTCCAGGTTCAGGCCCGCTTCGACAAGCTACTCGGGCCTATGCCTCCGGTCGGCACTGCACCGAAGCTAGAG
>Ga0208487_1000288_pt1 | contig 12880 bp, 11 predicted proteins | sample LakMenEpi21Sep12_FD_150723 | JGI IMG/M metagenome (GOLD analysis project Ga0208487, IMG submission 150723) | Freshwater microbial communities from Lake Mendota, WI - 21SEP2012 deep hole epilimnion (SPAdes) | ecosystem: Environmental > Aquatic > Freshwater > Lake > Epilimnion/Euphotic zone ...
TGTTCAAGGCCGCGGCGCGGGCTCGGTAAGGATCCGAGTGCGGTAGATCCTGGACCTTCTGGTCGTTGGTATAAGCATGGACGGTGGTCATCAAGCCACTCTCGATGCCGAAGCTCTCGTGGAGAACCTTGGCCACCGGTGCCAAGCAGTTGGTGGTGCACGATGCGTTCGAGACACAGAGCATGTCCTTGGTGAGCTTGTGGTCGTTGACCCCGAGCACGCAAGTCAAATCCGCTCCATCTTTGGCAGGAGCGCTCAAGACAACCCGCTTGCAACCTGCCGCAAGGTGCGAGTCATAACCGGGCTTACCATCTTTAGATCTACCGGTAAAAAACCCAGTGCTCTCAATCACGATGTCGACTTTGTTCTCGCCCCAAGGAAGCTTCGCAGGATCCTTTTCGGCCAAAGCCAAAATCTTCTTGCCGTTGACGATCAAGTGCTTATCGTCGTACTCGACCTTGCCATCGTATCGGCCGTGAACACTGTCGTATTTGAGCAGCGTAGCGAGCATTTGGTTGTCGGTCAGGTCGTTGATCGCGACGACTTCGAACTCGCTTGAACGGGCCATCAAATTCCGAAATGTCAAACGACCGATCCGCCCAAAGCCATTGATCGCGATTCGAGTTACCACTGAGTGATTCTCCGACAAAAAAGAGGATGAAAGTTCTTACCAACAAGAATATAGCGACGCGCACAGAGCGATTCAATCACAACTCGATTCGCTTGGCTCTGTAGCTCTTCTTGCCAATCATCGATGCTAATCGAACATCGGTGCGAATCGAACGCGACTAAGGGGCGGCCAGCCTGCACTCTCCAAGCTACCTCGAAAGTGCCTTTTGGGCGCAAACGCCACAAACCTGCCGCAAAACGGCTTTATGGGTCAATAAAATCGCTTAATAAGCCCACACCTTGCTCGGGAAACCGCCGACTCGCTCCAACGTTTTTCTACAAGTCCTACAGACTGGGACTAACGCTGGCCATGGCGCAAATCCAACACCCGTTTGGATTTGCCCTCCATCCTAGGCAAACTCCCCTCCTCAAGACGCCGGACCTCGACGCGCAACTGCAAGCGACTCAAAAGGTCCTTCGATAACTGCTCCTGGACGTCCTCTCGGGCCTCGATCTGCAATTGCAACTCGTCGAGCGCCCCGGATTTGCTCAAGACCAATCGGTACTCGCCAATGCTCGGATACTCCCGGACAATCGCATCGATGCTCGAAGGAAAAATGTTGACGCCCCGTACGACGATCATCCCATCGAGCCTCCCCATGATGCCTTGCTCGAGCCTCACGAAAGAGGTCCCCCAGGCGGCCTGTTGGGCCGTCGATGTCGGGTAACTCGGCCGGACCAAATCGCCAGTCCGGTATCGCAAAACCGGCGCGCCGAGGCGTCCGAGACTCGTCAAAACCAACTCCCGGACCTCGGACTTGCCAAGGTCCGAGGGGGTTATCGCCTCGGAAGATACCGGCAGGTACTCGGCGATGAAGTCCGTTTCGATCACGTGCAAGGCTCGACCGTCCCGGCTGCCAAAACCCCAAGGGCCGATTTCCGTAGCCCCCGCATGGTCCATGACCTGGGCCCCATAAAGTTCCTCGATCGCTTGGCGAACGCTCGGTACGCTCCCGCCGGGCTCACCGGCGACAAACACGCATCGGATCGAGGATCGCGCAAAACCCTTGCCGATCGATTCGGCCAGTTGCCCTAAATGGATCGCATAACTCGGTGTGCTGAACAAGACACTCGGCTCTGAACTGTGGATCAAATCGATCCGGGCCTCGCTGGACATCCCCCCCGATGGGATGACCATGCAACGGCGTTGCAAACAAGCATCGTGGGCGCTCCAAAAACCGATGAAGGGGCCAAACGAAAATGCCATCAACACCCGATCGTTCTCGGTAATCGCACAAGCATCCAAAACATACTGCCAAACGTCGATCCACCATTGCCAATCCGACTCGGTATCGAGGATCACCATCGGTCGGCCTCGCGTGCCGCTGGTCCGATGGTAGCGACGGTACTCCTGCGCAGCATAACTGTGATGCTTGGCGACCCCAGAAGCTTGATCGCTGATCCACTCGGATTTGCTTGTCAGTGGGAACTGGGCGAATTGATCGAGCGAGCTGAGTTCGAGCCGATCGGTTTGATACCGTTGGCGGTAGAATGCATTCTCGGGCAACACCCTCGCTAACAATGCATTGAGCCGTTGGAGTTGCCATGCCTCCAAGGCATCGCGGCTAGCTAGCTGCCACCGCTCCCGGTTTTCTCGCTGTGCAATGAAATTCGCTTGGGTGGAACTCATAAGTCCTTATTGCCGACGGATCCGCTTCGAAAACTCCGGATCGTCCGCGTAAGCCTGAGCCAATGGGTTGATCTGCGCCTGGCTCCGAGCATACTCGAAGGTGCCTTGGATTTCGAGTAGCCCAAGTTCATAAGCCAATCGATCCGAATGCCCCGGCAACAACACCCGCCAATCGAGAGGAACACGGCCCGGTCGAAGTTGATTGACATGGTCGACCAAATTGGTCGTGCAGTTGTTCGTCAAGGAGTCGTAGTACTCGGGATCCTTATGAAGTTTGTTGACCCTCGCGAGCATGTCGACCAAAAGATCTTGGACCTGCTGAGGATCCGCCCTACCCGGATACAAGTAAACGTCGACGTCGCGTACGAGGGTGCGCAAAAGGATCATATCCCGCTCGTCGGCGACAATGTATGTCAGAGGAAATCGACGCCCCGCGCCGGCAACGGCCGAATAGTCCTGGTCATGCTCCAGACGAGCTTCAACCGACACCACAAAATGCCGACCATCAACGAGCCCAAAACTGAGCATCGTATGGGCGAGCAACGCCGTCTCTTTGAACGGGACGATGATGAAATCAACGGACTTTACATCCGAAAGAACGAAGCGCAAATCGTAGTGACGCACATCGTAGTCCGACTCGCTGCGGTATCGGCAGTTCCGCACATTGCGTATCGTGATCGTCTCGTCGTCGAACTCCACATAAGGAAGGATCATCAAGTCGGCGCGCCAAGGTCGACGGTGGACTCGATCGAGCAGCGGTTCGGCCTGACCACTCTTGAGGAATCCAACCAACGAGTTTTCACTCAAACCCTTGGCAAGTCGAGTCGAACAGCCTACGAGGCAAAGATGCAAGAGTCCCAAAGCCAGCAGTGGTGCCAGCCCTGAAATCCTGCGACTACCGCGTTGGGCTTTGACCGGAGAAGTCATAGCTGGTACTCCGCCCTACGCTTCCAGGACGATACGTAGGACTCGAGGTCGTTCCATTCCCAGATGGAGCATTCGAGGGTCCACCCATGGGGGCCGATGACGGTGCATAGCCCTGTGGAAGCTGACCCTGTGGAAGCTGAACCTGTGGAAGCTGAACCTGTGGAAGTTGCCCCTGTGGAAGCTGACCTGCTGGGGTATAAGCCGATGGTGCCGCGGTGGCTTGCGTGTTGGCTTGTGAGCTTGCTTGCGGCAAGGGTCCGGGTGGCAGCGTACTGCTCGGCAGTGTGCCAGTCGGCAGCGTGCCAGAGGACGATCGCATCCCCTGCGGTGGCATCATGCCTTGCGCGGGTGGAAGCATGCCCTGCGGTGGCATCATGCCTTGCGCGGGTGGAAGCATGCCTTGCGGTGGCATCATGCCTTGCGCGGGTGGAAGCATCCCCTGCGGTGGCATCATGCCTTGTGACGGCGGGAGCATCCCCTGCGGTGGCAAATTACCCTGCGGTGGCATCATGCCTTGCGCAGGTGGAAGCATCCCTTGCGGAGGCATCATGCCTTGCGGGGGTAGCATCCCTTGTGGCGGAAGTGAGCCCTGTGGGGGCATCCCCTGCGGAGCAAATGAGCCGGCCGAAGAATAATTCGATGGTGTGCTGGCCGCCGCCGGTGGGAGCGATGGTGTTCCCAACGGTTGGTTGCTAGGTCCGCCATAGGCCGCTGGCAAATTGGGAATCCCCGTTCCTATCGGAGCCGCACCCGCAGTGTACACGCCGTTGGCGGGAGGGGTTGAACCGTAAGGGTTCGATGCATTGGGGGTCGGGGCCGATAGGGTTGTCGCTGGCATCCCAGTCGTCGAACGGTTCGGTGGAATATTGAAATTCCCAGGAGTAAAGCCATTGTTGCTCGCCGCCGCGCCTGGACTGGGCAAGCCGTTGGCACTGCCTGCCATCGTGTTGCCGGGCATCGTGTTGCCGGGCATTGGGCTGCCGGGCATTGGGCTGCCGGGCATTGGGCTGCCGGGGGGGCGAGTTGCCATCGACTGGCTGGGTATAGGGCTTGGCGTGTTTCGCGCAGCGGGACTCACAGGCCCTCCCGACGTTGCACCGCTGGAACTCGAGGAGTCTTGGACCAGCGTCGTTGCGTTGGAACTGGGTAAATTCGTCGGGGGTTTGGTCCCTAGAAGCTTATCCTGCGAGGGTTTCTTGGACCAAGGAAACATATCGGCGCCTGGCATTTTCCAAGCTTTGCAGCCGGTTTGTGAGCCGGCAAGCACCGCGAGCAACAGACCAGAGCGGACCCAAATTGGAAAACGACTGTGCATGGCGAAACTATCCTCGCAAAGCGAACCGTGAACCGAAATCCTCCCGAGTGTCTCCCCGAGAAGTTCCCCTATGACTCGAGTCGCCGACGCTTGTTACAATCGTCGGTACCCACCAGATCCATTGTGGATGCTTCCGGGGGTAGTAACAAAACCGAGGTTGGCAAGTCAACGTCGGTTCGAACAAGTCTTATGCATCCAAAAAGCGATCCGGATCCACTCCATGAAATCCGAACATGAAATCGAAATTCGGGTCCAATACCACGAGGTCGATGGCCAAAGCCGCGTTCACAACGCTCAGTACTTGAACTACTTTGAACGAGGCCGCGTCGAGATGCTGCGAGCCTCCGGACTCTCCTACCTGGAGTTCGAGCAAAGCGGCATTCTCCTGGTGGTCCGAAGCATGGAGGTCCAGTTCCTCATGCCTGCTCTCTTCGACGACCTCTTGGTACTCAACACCCGCATCGAATACTGCCACGGAGCCCGTATCGAGCATCATTACCGCTTGGTCCGAAAACATGCCGATGGAATCGCGGAAGACTTGATCGTCACGGCCAGAAGTCAAATCGCAAGCATCGATCGGACAGGCAAAGTGCAACGGCTACCGCCGATCCTCCAACTGAATATCCGGCCCACGCGAAACCTCTAAGTCTCGGCCGAATGCCAATAAAAAAACCCCCAGTGAGCACACCGAGGGTTCTTTTAGTTTGATTGAAATCCGTGCCTGCGACGCCAAGGTCGACTACACGAGTTCCTTCTTCGCGCCGATCAGAGTTCTTAGTCTCTCTGCGAGTAGACGGGCATCGAAAGGCTTCTTGAACGTTTCATTGATGCTGGAACGATCAAAGCTCATCGTGTTTCCGTCGTCGGGAAGCAGAGCGATCAGAACGATTTCGGAGAAGTCGGCATTCTTGCGCAAGTTCTGGCAGATTTGCAAAGCTTCGAGCTTGCCGACCGAGAAGTCGACAATCATGCAATCTGGGTGAAAACTCTCTGCTTGAATCCCTGCCTCGAAACCGCTCGCGGCGACCTGAACTTTAAAGCTTTTTTCCAGAGGAAGTTCTCGCTTCAAATTCTCGATCAAAACCTGATCTTGTGCGACGATCAGGACTTTCGCCATGGCCTCATCTTCCAAATCTCCAAGAGGCATTCCATGCTCCTTGAGAAATTTGATCAGATACTCGCGGGGTATGCGACGGTCTTGTGAACCGGGGATGCGGTACCCCTTGAGTCGGCCGGAGTCGAACCACTTGCTGACGGTTCTCGGGGCCACCTTGCAGATCTTCGCGACCTGGCCTGTGGTGAACACCTTCATATTCTTGGTCTCCGTTACCTTCCAATTATGAAATCGAGTCAGAGCCGTTACCTGTCAAGTAACAGCCCAGGACGGTGGTTGCCCTTGTCGAATTTACCTCTTGCAAGGCTCAAACAACTGGGTCAGGGCATTTACGTTGTTGGACGCTCGGTAGCCGTCCTGCAATCCGATCCATCGGCCTGCAAGCGACCCAAAGTTTTTCCTGTTCCTGCTCCTTCAACCCCACAACGATCCGGTGTCGTTCGAACATCGCACCCCTACGACGCACTGCTCGATCCGGTATTCATCGCTGGGCCAAATGCGGCCGAGAAATCCAAACACTCGAATTGGAACCAGATATGCCTGCGATGCGGTCGTACGGAAAACCGATCTCAGACACGACGCTCAGTGCCTAGGCGACACCAAACGCTTAAGATTCCCCCCTTGCTTTGTCTCCCCCGGCTCGACCGAACTGGACTTGACTCCTTCAAGCCGTCCAGCGCAGTACAGGCCGTCCAGGAGCTACTTTCGTTTCAAACCGGGTGATTACTTTAGAAAGAATCTTCGCTTGACTCAGTAACCACGGAATTTCAAGCAGAGCATTCAGGCTCCCGCAACCTTTTCATTTTTTAACGGGGATCGATTAGAAATCTGTGAAGTTCCCGCTTTTGTTAGGCCGAAATTCTCGCCCCCGCCGAAAACGATCGCTCCCCCAGAATCTCCCCAAAGCGTTGCTCACCGATCGCTCCAACCCAAACCGCAACCAAAATCGGTTCTCCACATGTTATCGTGGCTAAAAATGCTCGCTCGTACTCGTACTCAATGAAATGGTACTCGTACTCGAAAGACGCCCCCCGAGCCCCATCCGGTAAATGTCCCGGCTGGTAATGCTCTCAGGTACTTCGAAAATGACGTTCGATCCTACTCGATGCAAGAAATCGAGTACGAGTACGAGTACCGTCCGCCGCGGCGGACTGAGTACGCAAAAGCGGGAAACCAGCGATTGCCCAGTGAAATCCCAAAACAGCCCAACAACAGCCTTAAGACCGGTCGTGAACGACCCTAAAGACCATTGGGGACAATGGCTCTACACTGCCGAAACAACTCTCAGAGCCATTGAGGACAATGGCTCTACACTGGCCGAAACGATCGATCAGGTATCGATCCCCGAATCAGGCTTGGCCGGCTTGGCCTGCTTCTCCTCGGTCTCTTTCTTCTCCCGCCAAGGCTTCTTGGACTCATAGCCCTTGAGCTCCTCTTTGAGCTGCTCGAGCTGCTCGTTCTCTTCCTGCCCCCCCAATTCAACCGCCTTGGTCGACCATTCTACCGCTTTGTCGAATTGTCCTAACTCCGCATAAGCCGCCGCGAGTGTACTCAAAATGTGCGCCTTCTTGTACTCGGTCAGTTCGCATGCCTTCAGACCAGCTTCCAATGCCCGGTCCCCATTGCGGACCGAATCCTCAGGGCTCGTCGCAAGGACCCAAGACAAATTGTTCAACACCCCCGACAAATCCTCTTCGTCCTCCGGAATGTTCTTGATGGCCTCCTCGTAATCGCCAATCGCATCGGCATGCCGACCCAATGCCAACAGCACATCCCCCCGAAGACGCAAAGCTTGCCAGTCGGTCGGCTCGGCCTGAATCAATCGCTCCGCAATCCGCATCGCTTTGCGAGGACGATCATCCATTTGATACATCGAGGCTAGCTGCATGAGCAACATGCGGTTCTCGGGATTGAGCTGGACCAGACGCTCCAACTCTCCAATCGCATCGGACATCCGCTTTTCTTGGATGGCAATGTCCATCCTCAAAAAGGCTAGATCAGGGATTTCAGGTCGCTTTTCCTCTAAGTATCCGATGTCCTTTTTGGCTTGCTCGAGATCCTTGAGCGCCAAGCTGATTCGGGCCCGGTTCAAATAAGCATCGAGGTTCTCCTCATCGAGTTCAATCGCTTTGTCGGAGTCTTTCTTGGCCGATTCAAGCCATGTTTTTCGATCTTCTGGACCCGTATTCCCTTGGCTGGCCTTGGCAAGCAGGACGTTCGCTCGCAACGCGTAGACCAGACTCGATTCGGGTTGCTTTTGGATTCTCTCGCTCAAGAGCGCTTCGGCTTGGTCCATCTTTTCGCTCTGAGCGAACATCATAATCAATCGGCGAAGCGCATACTCGTTCGTCGGATCGGCCTCCAAGAACTTTCGAATCGTCGCCTCGGCTTCCTCAAGCCGACCGACAGAAGCCAGGGATTCGACGGTCAGTTGGATCGCTTTTTCATTCTCCGGATCGGCTTCGATCGCCTTGAGCAAATCGTCGATTCGATCATCGACATCCTGCCGAGATACCGATCGCATGATGATGACTTCGGAAAGCTTCTTTTTGACTTCCGGATCGCGCTCTCCCGCATCGACCATGGCCTGGAGCTTGACGCGTGCCAAATCGAGCGCTTCGCCACCCTTGTTGATTTCCTGCCGCAACAAGTGGATCCGGGCCTTGAGCACATAAGCGTCGACAAGCTCGGGGTCCGACTCGATGGCAGACTGCAAGTCCTGCATGGCCTCGTTGGTGACCTTCGTCACGCGTGCGGCTGGCAAACGCGCTCCGGCCAGCTCCTCAAGGGTGCTCTGGGCTCGCTGAAAATTCGCCGCGCCGAGCATCTTTTTCGCGTCGGCTGCGTCGAGTTCATCAAGCCCCAATTCCAACGCTTTTTTGCAAAGCTCGATGACTTTCCCAAGCGACTCTTTGGAGGCCTCGGTCACCCGCAACCGGCTGGCCTCCTCGAACGCCTCGGATCCCTTGTAGTCGTCGGTCGTCGCTGCCGCCTGAGGCTTGTCCTGCCCCCGAGCCAAACTCGCTCCGAAAAACGGGACTCCAAACAGCGCCACACCCAGTGGACCAGCAGCCAGAATCCGACCGAAACCTTTTAGGACAACCACAATATACCTCTTAAGCGGAGAATGGACGCAATAACCCTTGGGTTTCCGAACGACCTCGTGGGTCGCTCCATTGACAAAAAGGAGCGATCCTTTTGTATTGTAGCCTGTGGCCCACTGGCGGTGGTAGCCCAGCAACCACACCGACGGCCGCCGGTCCGTATCTAACCGGCAAGTAACCCCACGGAAAACCACTCCGATGAACCCGCAAAACTCCGATTCCTTTCAACGGTTCCACCTGGACCCCTCCGACGATGGATCGGTCCTGGAACGAGCCCTGAAAAAAAGGCTCACCGATTGGAGCTGGGGCGAGGTCCGTGAATCGATTCGACGCCGCAAAGTCCAAGTCAATGGCAACCTCTGCTTGGACCCGGTCCGCAAAGTGACCTCCAAAGATGTCATCAAACTCTGGAAAGAGTCGCTCCCCAAACCCATCGAAGCGACCGATATCCGAATCGCCTACGTCGATGAGTTTCTCGTCGTCGTCGAAAAACCCGCCGGTATCACCAGCGTCCGACACTTCGAAGAACGAAACCTCTCGGAGAAACGTCGACAACTCCAGCCAACCCTCGAAGAACTCGTCCCGCTGGCTCTCATGCACCACTTCCAGGACAAATCGCACTGGAACAAACCCCAAAACGACGACGATGACAACTCAGGGCCCAGACGGACCAAACGCATCCCAGGAACCCCTCGCGAATTCAAAGACATCAAATCCGAGGATCGCCGCAACCTCGAACACCGACTCAAACGCTACAACGTCATCGCCGTTCACCGCCTAGACCGCGATACGAGCGGCTTGATGCTCTTTGCTCGCACACCAAGCATCGCTCAAGGCTTCATCGAAGCCTTCAAACACCACAAAGTCATCCGCAAATACCATGCCGTCGTCCACGGCCATCCCCAACAACAAACCTTCAACACCACCCTCATCCGCGACCGTGGCGATGGCCACCGAGGCACCAAACCCCCCGAAATCCAAACCCCTGACCCCACCGAACAACAAGCCATCACCCACATTCGGCCCCTCGAAACCATCGGCCCCTACAGCTTGATCGAATGCCAACTCGAAACAGGACGAACCCACCAAATCCGTATCCACCTGGCCGAAGCCGGCCACCTGCTCTGTGGCGATGCGATCTACTCGAAAAAGGCCGATGGCTCGATTGCCCAAGACATTAGCGGAGCACCCCGCCAAGCCCTCCACTCGGCTACCCTCGCCTTCTCACACCCGATCTCCAACGAAAAACTCGAATTCAAAATGTCCTGGCCCTCCGATTTGCACCGATGGCTCTCGAAACTCCGACTCAATGCATCGCGATGAGCGCCCGAACCTCGCGCTGAGCGCCCGCTCGATTCCAACCACCACCCCACCAACCACCAAAGCCGATCTCGATGCCTCATCTTTTCGAGCCCTTTGCCCTCAAAGACATCTCCCTGAGAAACCGAATCGCGGTCTCTCCCATGTGCCAATACATGTCCGACCAAGGTGCAGCGAACTCATGGCACCAAATCCACTACGGCACACTGGCCCGCGGTGGAGCTGGGCTGGTCGTCGTCGAAGCCACTGCCGTCGCCCCCGAAGGCCGTATCTCCTGGGCCGATGCAGGCCTGTGGAATGACCAACAAGCCGCAGCCCTCGAACCGATCGTCCAAGAAATCAAACGCTGGGGTGCCGTCCCCGGCATCCAACTTGCCCACGCAGGCAGAAAAGCCTCCGCAAATCGCCCCTGGGAAGGGGACGACCATATCCCCGAAGGCCAACCCAACTCCTGGACGACCATCGCCCCCTCAGCGATCCCCTACGGTGCCAACCTTTCGCGGGTCCCTCAAGCCATGTCCATCGAGGACATAGCAAGGGTCCAAGCCGATATGGCCAGCGCCGTCCAACGGGCCAAAGACATCGGCTTCGAATGGCTCCAACTCCACTTCGCTCACGGCTACCTCGCCCAAAACTTTTGGTCTCCTAAATCCAACCAACGCCAAGACCTCTACGGTGGCAACGCCCAAAACCGTGGACGCTACCTTCTCGAAACCCTCGCCGCGGCTCGCAAGGTCTGGCCCGAAAACAAACCCCTCACCGCCCGAATGGGGGTGATCGATTTTGACGGTGACGATGAAACCATGCTCAGCGAATCGATCGAGCTGCTCAAAGTGATGAAAACCCAAGGCCTCGATTCGGTCGATGTGTCGATGGGATTCAATTCCCCCAACGCAAACGTCCCCTGGGGACCAAACCTCCTCGAAGACATCGCCGCTCGTGTCCTTCGCGAAACCCAACTTCCAGGCTCGACCAGTTGGTTCATCCACAGTCCGACCGAAGCCGATCGTATGATCCGCGAAGGCAAAATCGATCTGGTCATGATCGGACGCCCTCTGCTGTCAGATCCCCACTGGCCCTACCACGCGGCCAAAGAACTCAATCTCGACGATGCCGCATGGAAAACCCTACCGGCTCCCTACGCGCATTGGCTCAAAGCCTATCGCTAAGTCGACTTGGACTCTCTGCGGCCGTTGAGAAAGACTCCAAGCCAAGTGTTTCTGACCAATAGCTGGTAACTCAACAGCAGCAGTCCAATCGAGACGACGCTGATGATCAGCAACTTCAAATAAGCATTCCCGCCAGTCCAAGCCAACTTCGATTGAAGCACGATCACCAGCGGCAAGTGCGCGACATAAAGCCAGTACGAGGAGTCGGAAAGATAGCGAATCCAAGGCGTCTGCTCCCGAACGCAACTTCGGAATAACCCGATGCATGCGATCGACATGCACCACGCAAACACCGATTGGCTCAAAACCGAAAGCGGCAAAACCCATCCCTTGGTGATCCACTGGTCTCTCAACCCAAACTTGCCCAAGTTGATCTCCAAAGCAATCGGAAAAAGAACCAGCATCGTCAATGGCAAGAGCCATCGCCAACTCCGACCCAATCGAGCGCCGGTGTCCTGCCCAAGGTAATAGCCAACGCCGAACAAAAAGAAGATCGCGTAGTAAGCGAAAACCTGCGGGGCTGGGATCAATCCGACGGTCGTGTCCGGACCAAAAACAAATCCGATCGTCCCCATGAAATAAAGAGGGATCATCGTCACAAGCATCCAGAACAACAAAGCCACCGGCGAGTAAAGCCCAAGCGAACTCCACTCCACAGGTTGTTGGCTCCAGAACGATCGGATCGAACCAAAAACCCATTGAAGGATCACAAAGAAGACAGCAAACCACCAAAGGAACCACAAAAACCAGAGGAAGGAAAACGCAGGATAAGTCGCCAACCACATCGCGATCGCCCTAGGGGTGCTCTGTGTCGATGCGGATCCGCTTGCCGATGCAGGAGTCTGCGAAGTGCTCCCGTCGGCCCCCTGCTCAACCTCGGTCTGCTTGGCCGGCTCGATCAGTTTCCGTTCGACCAATGCGTTTTCAATCAGCGCTCTGCCATCCTTGATATCGGCCAACTCCCGTTGGACCGAGAGCAACCCCGCGATGTACTGCACCATCATCGTATCGACCCGAAGGCTCTTGACGGGGGTCTCCCCATTGCTGTTCCTCTTGGTGATGTCTGCCCCTTGCTCCAGCAGATACTCCACGAGTGGATAGTTACCGAAGAACATCGATGCGTGCAGAGCGGTGTTTCCATCGGGGTTGCTAATGCTCGGGTCGCATCCCATCTCGATCAAAACACGGACGCTCTCGAGATCCCCTTGGATCGCCGCCCAACTCAGAACAGTCGTCTTAAAATCAGGGTGAAGCTCCCCGAAGCCCAATCCCTTCTCGATGTGGACTCTCACCGCATCGGACCGCTTCTGCTGAATCGCTACCCAAACACTCTGCTCAGGCGGTAGATTCTGTATCGCCATCAAGCGCCGCTGATTGCTCTCCAAAAGACCCTTGAGGATCGCCAAATTGCACAGCGGGACCAACGTCACTGCACCGACCAAACACGGCAAGAAGACTCGCCGAAAACGATGCGATACGAGCGCACTTGCTCCCCGTTTCCTCCATAGCATCGCGGTGAAAAAACCGCTGATGATAAAGAACAAGGGCATGCGGAACCCATGCACCCAAGACTGAAAAACATAGATCGGGCCATTGGCCGATGGATCCTGGACAAACCAAGGAAACCCCAGC
>Ga0208487_1000292_pt1 | contig 12762 bp, 10 predicted proteins | sample LakMenEpi21Sep12_FD_150723 | JGI IMG/M metagenome (GOLD analysis project Ga0208487, IMG submission 150723) | Freshwater microbial communities from Lake Mendota, WI - 21SEP2012 deep hole epilimnion (SPAdes) | ecosystem: Environmental > Aquatic > Freshwater > Lake > Epilimnion/Euphotic zone ...
GCTCGGTGGTCTACCAGGGGGCTATCGATCTTTACCGCAACGCAGCCAACGAACAAGAAAAGGGATCGATCCTCGAGATGCTCAACGAGAGTTTAAGTCGCTACGGACCGAGCCCGTCGCTGCTGTTTGCACAAAGCATGATTCTCATCGACCAGGGGAAGAGCACCGAAGCCAGGGAGAAACTCCAGGAGGCTGTCGATGCGTTCCCAGACCATGGTCTGTCGTTAAACAATCTAGCTTGGTTGCTCGGCACCCAAGAGCCTCGCGACCTAGAGAAAGCCAAAGCGCTGGCTATGCGGGCCGTAGCAAGCGACCCTCGGATGGGTACCTTTCACGATACCCTAGGGACTATCTATCTGGAGCTAAAAGATTGGCGGTCTGCGATCCAAGAGCTTGAGTTGGCCTTGGCACAAACCCCCAGCGAGGCCAGGTCCAAGATCCACGCCAAGTTGGCCATCGGCTACGAGGCCGTCGGCGAGGCATCGCTTGCTGCGATGCACAAGGACCGAAGCGGCTCGAAGTGAGTTCAACGCAACGAGCTAGAGTTTGCCTTCGATCGCCAATTGGTGGAAGAAATGCTTGACGTCGGCTTGGTTCTTCAAAAGCCAGTCGATCGAAGGCTCGCAGTTCATCGCTTTGGCGATCGCCTTGGTGGTCGCTTCTCGGTTGGTTTGGAAGAGCACTTCAGGATCGTATTTGGCCGTGACGATCGACGGATCGAGCCAGACCGAGACGATGATCCCGAGGTCGTTGGCTTTCGCTTTGGGGATGTGTCCTTGGCGAACCGCATCGAGCACGCCGTTGGCGATGGCGGCTTGAACGGTTCCCATGAGGATATTGGTATACTTTTCGTTGTTGACCGTGACTTTGCTGACCATCACCGTGACGGGTCGAACCTGCACATCGCAGTTGAGGATCGCGTAGATTTTTGAGTGGCCCTTGGTCTGGTTGCCAATCATATTGGCAATCGAATAACCGACCGGGCCGTCGAGTTCACCGATGACCACTTCGGGTTCCGCAGCCGACCAAGCTTCAGTCGATTCGACGAGGGCCTCGCCGGTCCTCATCACGATTCGTCCTTTGTTCGAGACGACGGTTTTCTTGGTAGCTGTTTTCTTCTTCTTTGCCATGGTAAGTGCCTTTGGTTGCTTATCTCTGAAGGGTTATCTGTGGAGGATTAAAGGGGTCTTGATGAAGTCGAGTCGAATCGCATCAGTGGGAATGCTCAAGATCCTTGTGGTGCAATGGCTCGACCGGACGCAGTCCGATGTGATCCATAAGGATATGGCATCGGTTGGCGATCCATTGTGGGGCGTAGGAGCCGAAGATCATCCCGAGGATGGCGAAACTCAGCGCTACCAATTGGGGCGGATAAGTTTCATGCAGACCGGCGATTCCAGGGATCGGTATGCTGTCGGAAAACGTCACAATGGCCCAAGTGCTCACGCCGGCAAGGATCGAAAAAACTGCCCCTTGGGTCGTTGCCCGTTTCCAATACAGCCCTGCAGCCAGCGGAACAAAGGCGCCGGCAAGGGTGATTTGATAAGCATTGGAAACCAGATTATAGATCGGGGTACCGAGGGTAAAGATCGCGTAGGTCAGCACCAAGCAGGTGAAGACCAGGATCGTGATTCGCATGGCAAGCAACAACTCTTTGTCACGCATGTTCGGTTTGATGTGCCTGAGGATGTTTTCGACGAAACTCGTCGAGGGGGCCAATAGGGTGGCTGAGGAACAGGACTTGATCGCTGAAACCAAGGCTCCGAAGAAGAGGATTTGTGCGAAGAATGGCATGTGATCGAGGATCATCGTCGGGAGGACTTTTTGCGGATCTTTTGCGAGCAGCTCCTGGGAATGCTCGGGCATTTTGATCAATGCTGCGACGACAATGAACATCGGAACGAACGCAAAAACCAGGTAGCACAGTCCTCCGATAACCGCCCCGTATTTTGCCGACCGCTCATCTTTGGCCGACATGACCCGTTGGAAGACATCCTGCTGGGGGATCGAGCCGAGCATCATGGTGATGGCAGCAGCGAGGAAAAAAGCCCAGTCTTTGACCGTCGGTGGGGGCAGGAATTTGAACCAGTCGCGTTTGCCTGCATAATCGAAAACCGTCGAAGCCCCACCGACCAACTCGGCCGAATACCAAGCGATGTAGGATAGCCCCAAGACCAAAACGATCATTTGGATAAAGTCGGTCCAAGCCACTGCGAGCATCCCGCCCATCATGACGTAGATCAGGACCAGAACCGTGCCGATGATCATCCCAGTCGGATGGTCGATCGCTTCCCCCGAGAGGATGGTAAATACGAGCCCTAACGCGGTGACTTGGGCGGCCACCCATCCGAGATAGCTCAGGATGATCATCACCGAACAGAGAATTTCAACCGGTACCCCGTAGCGTTTCCTGAAGAAATCGCCGATCGTCAGAAGTTTCATTCGATACAAACGTATCGCGAAAAATAGCCCCACGAGCACTAAACACATCGAGGCTCCGAAGGGGTCCTCGACGACCGACTGGAGTCCCCCTTCGACGAACTTCGCAGGAATGCCCATGACCGTCTCGGCACCGAACCAAGTGGCGAAGCTGGTCGTGATAACCATGTACAGAGGTAAGCTATGGCCGGCGACGGCAAAGTCGGCGGTGTTCTTGACCTTGGTGCCTGCCCAAGCACCGATGCCCAGCGTGCCCAGTAGGTAGATGAATACGAAGATCAATAGTTCGATGTTCAAGGCGCATCTCCCTTTGGTATTGAGCTAACGAATAGTACTTAGGCAACAATGGACTCGGTGGAACGGACTCGGTGGATCTATCGGATCGATCACTGCGAGAGCACGAATGGTACGGTGACGATTCCATTGTCTTTATCTCGGCAGTCGATCTCCAAAAACTCTGGAAACTGAGAATCGCTTCCCAGGATCAAGATGGCCACGCCGGAGGATTCCTCCAGTTGGATCAGTTCGCGACGTTTGCGGTTGTTCAGGTACGCAGCGACGTTCTCATTGACTCGGACGTTGATGCGTGCGACCCCTTGATGTTGGCTTGCCAACATCAAGATCCGGGTGACTTCGATGGCCATGCTTTCGGCGGTTTTGACCAGCGCGCGTCCTCGGCAGCAAGGGCAATCCTCGTAGACGCTCCGTTTGAAGCTTGGTCGGATCCGTTGTCGCGTCATCTCGATCAGACCGAAAGGACTGGTTCGGAGGATTTTGGTTCGGGCACGATCGCGTTTCATCGCGTCGCTTAAGGATTTTTCAACTTTGCGACGATGCGATTCTTTGCGCATATCGATAAAGTCGTTGACGATTACGCCTCCCAAATCCCGCAATCGCAGTTGTCTTGCGATCTCCTTGCTGGCCGCTAGGTTCAAGTGAAAAGCGTTTTCTTCCGCGTTTTCATCACCGCCGCGGAAGTTGCCGCTGTTGACATCGATCGCAACGAGGGCTTCGGTCGGGTCGATGACAATCGACCCGCCCCCCTTGAGCGGAACGACCCGTTGGTGGATCCGGGCGATCTCTTGCTCGAGTTTGAAGCGGTGGAAGAGGGGCTCTCGGCTATCGTACAACTCGATTCGGTCGGCGTACTTGGGCATGACCAGTTCCATGAACTCTTTGGCTCTTTGGAAGGCATCCGGAGAATCGATCAGGATCGAATCGATATCTTCGGTGAATGTATCGCGAATGGTACGAATCATAATGTCGGACTCTTCGTAGACATCGCAAGGTCCCGGTTGATTCTTGATCCGTTTGGCGAGCACTTTCCAGAGCCGCAGCAGATAAGCCACATCGCGGTAGAGTTCTTTGCGGTTGCGTTCTTGTGCGGCGGTCCTGACGATGAACCCAACCCCTTTGGGGATGTTGATTTCATGCATTGTGGACTTGAGTTTTTTTCGCTCGACTTCGTCTTCGATCTTGCGGCTGATTCCGACTCGTCCGAGCGAGGGCATGAGGACAAGGTAGCGACCGGGGATACTGACGTAGGTCGAGAGGGTTGGGCCTTTGGTGCCGATTCCCTCTTTGATGACCTGGACGACGACTTCGTCACCGCGTTTGAAGATCTCTTGGATGGGTGGTTTGAACCGGGGTCTGCCGCTTCGAAGTTTCCCGCCACGGGGATTTGGCCCCCGGGAGCGTTGGGGGGGATCTTGGTCTCCCCCTGCTTCTTCGTCATCGATCCCGAAATTCTTGCCGCTCAAAATATCCGCAGGATCGTAACCGGCTTGTCGAAAGTACTCGGGTTCGATATCGCTGATGTGGAGGAATCCGTTGCGTCCGACTCCGAAATCGACGAAGGCGGCCTGGATACTCGGTTCGATATTGACGATTTTGCCTTTATAGATGTTCCCAACCCAGTTGTTCTGGCTGGTTCGTTCGGTGTAGAGTTCTTCAAGTATCCCGTCTTCCAAAAGCGCGATTCGGCACTCCTCGGCTTGCGAGACATTGATCAGCATTTCCTTCTTCATCGAGAATCATTTCCTTGTAGCATTTAAGTTGTTTCCTTGGGATTGTTCATGCTTGCAGCACGATTTCGGGCACGAGCCCTGCGAGTTGGTTCATCAAGAAGGCTTCGACCTCGCGTGCAGTACCGAGTCTTAAAGCACGCCAAGCCATGGCTTCACATTGCCCGAGGGTCACGGATCGAATGGCCTTTTTGATCACCGGGATCGTCGACGGAGCCAAGCTCAGAGAACGGATTCCCATACCAACTAAAAGTAGGGCGTGAGCGGGATTGTTACTCATTTCCCCGCAAACGCTCGTCGATTTGCCATGCTCCGATGTGATCTCTTGAGTTCGTTTGATCAATCGTAGCACGGCCGGATCGCACGCTTGGTAAAGGTCGGCGACCGAGTCATTGCTTCGGTCGACAGCAAGCGTGTATTGCGTCAAGTCGTTGGTGCCGATACTTACGAAGTCGATTTCCTCGATAAATCGGTCCAACATCAAAACAGCGGCTGGCACCTCGACCATCATGCCAACTTGGAGTGTCGAAGGGATTCGTATTCCTTCGCAAGTCAAATCATCTGCGACGCTGCGCAAAAGGAACTTCGCGCTGCGGAATTCATCCAACGTGGTGACCATCGGAAACATGACCCGACAATTCCCTGCACTTGCCGCTCTGAGGATGGCTCGCACCTGAACTCGAAACAGCGCTGGATTTCGCAAACTCAATCGAATGGACCTGAGTCCCAAGAACGGATTGTTCTCGGGTTCCACCGGCCGTGTCATCCCCATCTTATCGGCACCTAGGTCCAAGGTGCGGATGACGACCGGGCGGCCTTGCATATCCCGCAAAACTTGCTGATACGCCAAAAAATGATCCTCCTCCGTGGGCTCCTTGTCATGCCCAAGGTAGAGAAATTCGGTGCGATACAAACCAACCCCATCGGCTCCGCGAGCCAAACACGCTTGGGTTTCGTTTGGAAATTCAACATTGGCCATCAACTCAACATGCACCCCGTCGGAAGTCACCGCGGGCAAGTCTTTGAGTTCCGAGAGTTCCGAGACGATCGATTCGCGTGCGATCCGACGCTTGAGATACCTATCGCGGGTCGGAGCATCTGGAGACACAAAGATTCGGCCTAGATGCCCATCGACGATCAACTCATCGCCAGAACGAATGTTATGAAGGAAATTCCCGACCCCGACAACCGCCGGAATCTCCATCCCACGCGCGACGATCGCGGTGTGACCACCGGGCCCTCCGGCCTCGGTGCATAAGGCCAACACTTTTTCGGTGTCGAACGAAGCAGTCTCGCCAGGGGTCAGGTCATGGCTCACGACGATCGATCCCGGAGGGATTTCGGCAAATGTCTGCGTGGGTTTGCCCGTCAGGGCCTCGAGCAACGTGCGTTCGACATCTCGAACATCGGCGGCTCTTTCTGCCAAAAATGATGAACTCGCTTTGCGAAACGCTGCGGCATATTTCGCAAAAACTTCACTCACGGCATACTCGGCCGCGTAGAGATTGTCCCGGATCAAGTGCTCCATTTCGGAGCGAACATGAGGATCGAGCAAAAGCTGCTGCTGGGCCGAGAAGATTCCGCCGAGATCGGCCCCCCAGCTATCGGTCGTCTCCTTGCCCCGAGCACCCAAGACCTGATGCGCCTTGGAAACCGCTTCTCCAAGACGCTGCCATTCCCGCTGCGCCTCGGACTTGGAAACCAAACATCGGGCGATGCTGTAGCCCTCTCGGTCGAAAACAATCGCTTTGCCGATGGCTACGCCAGGTGATACTGCAATGCCTTGTAATTCCAGCATGCGCGCTTTACGGGTCGTCAAATTGTGAATCAAACAAACGCGCAATGGCCTCGATGGCCATCGGTGCGTCAGGGCCTTGGGCTCGCAAGGTCAACTCGGTACCCTGCGGTGCTCCTAACGTCAACAAGCCGATCATCGAGCGACAGTCGGCAATCTGGCCAGCTCGCTCCAGTTCGATCTGGCACTGAAAATTTGTCGCCGCACGAACCAGTTTGTCCGCCGGACGCATATGCAGACCTTCTGGATTTTGGACCGTAACGACTCGGGTAATCATCAAATGTCTCTTCGGAATCCCTAGTTGCTGGCTTGGCTGCTGTCGGCTTCTTCGAGCAACTCCAAGATCCCTTCGACAGTTTTCGACTGGCTCAAAACGCGGCAAAACTGCTCGTCTCGAAGCTGCCTCGAAATGTTCTCTAGAGCTCTGAGGTGATCTCCAGGTCGGTCCGGGGGAGAGACCAACAGGAAAAACAAACTAGCTTTTTGTCCGTCGAGCGACTCAAAATCCAGCCCCTGGGCACTGACACCTACGGTCCCGACGAGCTTCTTGACACTCGGATGCTTCGTGTGCGGAACGGCCACTCCTCGACCGATTCCCGTGCTCCCGAGCTCCTCGCGACGCATGATCGCTTTGATGATGTCGTCTTTGTCCTTGGCCAGAATTTCCTGGGCCTCGACCAACGATTGCACTAGCTCTGCAATCACCTCTTCCTTGGTCGTCGCAGCTAGGTCCGACTTGACCGCTTTCGGAGCTACAAATACAGAAAACTTCATAGATTGCTGATGCCTTTGTCGAAAACTTTCCTCAGCCCATTGACTTCGTGCTCGGGTCTTCATTCCACTGGACCATGATTAGCCCGGCATTGAAGAGGCTGCCGGACGAAAACTAAGAACTCAAGCAAGCAAGGCTCTTAGGTATGGTGCGCGTTGGGACCACCCTTGTGGTCCGTCACACGCTCCTTGTGCTTGCGAATTTGTTGCTCGACTTTGTCCAGAGTCAAATCCAAAGCCGCAACGACCGAGGAGGACTCCGTGGCGGCTACAAAATCTGGGGCATGCTCAGCCGAAACGTTGATCTCAACACTCGGACGGTCGAGCTTCTCCAAATCGACCGTCACCTCAATGGCGTTGATGCGATCGAAAAAACGCCTGAGCTTCTCAACCTTCGCGGCGATGATCTGCTGGTCTTCGCCCTGAAGATGGCCATGACGGGTAGATATATTGACTTGCACTGCTGTACTCCTAGAACAAAGTTCCCCAGAGTGAATTTCCCTAGAGGAGAGGCTGCCGGGCGGAATTCTCCCATCGGTGAATTTCGACCAAACCCTTTTGACTAACTCTCCAATTGTAACCCGAAGACCACGGCTCAGAAATCCCAATCCGGCTCAGAGGTCAGAGATTCACCGATTCGACTCCTGCACTTCACGCAGTGGCATCCAATCCCGGAAAACCAAGAAGTATCCCCTCTTGTCGAATTAATCCGGGAAAATCGAATTTCCGTACCAAACATGAAAAACCTTAAAGACAATTCTGGGTTTGGGGTATTCCAGTTCCTTCTGGTCTATACTTTCAGAGCAACCGGCCGATCTGTCCAATTGACCAACCCCCCATCCATCCGAGTCCCTTCCATCTCCACGAGTACCCGCGCAATGAGATTTACTTATAAAGCCCTTGTCGCTCCTGTGGCTCTTGCCCTCTTGGGAGGCGTATCGCTAGATCGCAACTCCCTGGCCCAACCCCCAGGAATGTCCTTCGGCGGCGGCGGACCGCCGATGATGATCATGGGCGGAGGATCCGATCGCGGCGGAGATCGCGGCGGAGATCGCGGCGGAGATCGTGGCGGAGATCGCGGCCGCGGAGGTTTCAGCAGCGGTGGTTTCAGCGGCGGTGGTTTCAGTGGTGGATTCGGTGGCGGGGGATTCGATCCGTCTAGCTTCATCTCCCGCATGGACACCAACGGCAACGGCTCGATCGATCCCGAGGAGGCCCAAGGCCCAGCGAGGTTCATGCTCGATCGGATGGCCAGAAACAACCCAAAGATCGACCTTTCCAAGCCCATCCCAATTTCGGTCATCACCGAATCGTTCCAACAGATGCGAAGCGGTGGTTCCTTCGGCGGGGGATCTTGGGGGGGCAGTCCTTGGGGTGGCGAAACCTCCGAGGAAAGCGTCGCGGGTGCCTCGAGCGGCTCACTGGTTCCAGGCTTTGGCGTGAAAATCGATCGCGTCCCAGTCCCAGGCTTCGGCGCATCGGGCAAAACCCCACCGACGAAAGTCGAAGACCAAGACCTTCGCGACGCCGACGAACGCATGCGTCGCTACGACCGAAACAACGACGGGGGGATCGACGAATCCGAATACAGTGAAACCCGTTGGAACGAACAGATGTCCCAATGGGATTCGAACAAGGACGGGAAACTCACTCGAGAAGAAGTCGCCGTGCGCTACGCTCGACGCCGACTCCTGAACGCCAACCAAGCCGCACCGGAACAGTCTCGCAACGGCTGGGAGGCTCGCAGCCGCGGTGATGGCCGAGGCGACCCCCAAGCCGCTGGAGCCCAAGCCGCACGCACCGACGGGGACCAAAAAGTTGCCCACCCTTTCGAAAAACGAGCCAGTTTCCGAACCTCCGATAGCTCGGGAAATGCCCCCCGACCCTCCGGCATGCCCGAGTGGTTCGTCCGCGATGACACCAACCTGGACAACCAAGTTTCCATGGGCGAGTTCGCCCGCAAATGGGACGCATCGACCCTCGAAGACTTCTACAAGTTCGATATCAATCAGGACGGATTTATCACCGTTCAGGAGTGCTTGGCCGCCGTCAAAAAAGGTTACCTCAAAGGCTCCGGAAGCTCCAGCAGCATCGCAAGCTCCGATGGATCCGCGAGCCCAAGTGCCCCTGCCTCGAATCCATCGGGCAGTGCCTCTGCCCCAGGTACTGGTGCTTCCGGTACACCGAGCTCCAGCTCTGCCGCGCCGATGAGCGCCCCGATCGACGAACGCATGAGAGTCTTCGCGAAACGAAGCATCGATCGGGCTGACAAAGACAAAAACGGATTTCTGACCCCCGACGAGTTCAAATCGACCCGAAGCTCTTTCGGCGATGTCGACAAGGATAAGAACGGCAAAATCGATCTGGATGAATATGTCCAGTTCAGCAACTCGCGCTAAACCAACCATCGCCTAAATCCAATCCAACTCTATCGTCTGTGCCGTCTATGATCCAGCCTTTGATCCAGCTCTCCTTTGCTCATTTGACGCTTGTTGCTCGCTTGAAGCTAACCAAAAAATCCCCAGCCCTCGTGGCCTGGATGATATACTCGCTCCTAGGAATCCTCTCGAACCAGGCACTGGCTCAAGTTGCACTCGATTCGGCCTTGCAAGCGACCGCTTCGGAAGCTTCAGAACGTTGGGTCGGTTGGCTCGAAACGAAATCCCAAAACCTCCGATTGATCGTGTCTCTCTCCTCGAGCGCCACAGGCTCTCCGACGGGAACAGTCACTAGTCCCGATCAATCCGAAACCTCTGTCCCGATCTCCAACGCCTCGATCGATGACCAAAGGCAATTGCGCTTTCAAGTCGCCCCGGAAGGGATCGGCTCGGCAGCCTACGCCTTCGAAGGCTCGTTCCAAGGGGAAGGGGATGGGCTCTCAGGCATCCTCGAGCAATCCGGCTCCAAGCTTCCTATTCAATTCGTAAAAGCATCTTCGCTCCAAGCCGAAGACAGCCAGCGACTCGGAGCCGACTCGGTTTGGTCAGGTTCCCTCGAGGCCGGGTCTAGAAAAGTCCCCCTTCGATTCCGCTTCTATGACTCGGCCCCCTTTGCCTCCCGAGACAAACCTCGGCTGCTCTTTGACTCCATCCTCGAGAAAGCCAATGGCTTTCCCATGAGCATCTCGATCAACGAAAAGGGACTCTACGAATTTTCGATCCCTGCGATTCCAGGCAATGCGAAGTACACCGCAGAACTCTCGGACGACGGGAAGATGCTTACGGGCAAATTTCAGCAGGGATTCCTTCCAATCCAACTCGACATGCAGCGGATCGATGTGAAGCCGGTCGATTCGGTCGGCGATGTGCCGACATCCGAGCAGGCGATCCAAAAGGTCCTTGGCCAAGACCATCTGACAACCTACCTGCTGGCCCTTGCAAAAAGCAATAACCTCCGTGAGACTCCAGAGTCCCAACCATCATTGGACGAAACAGAAATTGCCAAAGCTCCTTTGGCGATGGATAAGAAACCTCTGGCACAGCGAACCTCTGCTCCCGATGGTCTTCTCGAAGAGCCTTTCGTTGTCGAACGGTTCGATAGCCGCAAACCACTCCTGAACGAGCTCGGCAAACGGGCCGACAACCGATTCGAACTCGCTGGCACCATCACTTTCCCCAAAGGCTTCGACCCCAACGCGCAATACCCGGCCGTCGTCCTGATCACCGGAAGCGGGCAGCAAGATCGCGATGAAACCATCGGCAGACATAAACCGTTCAAAGAGATCGCAAACCACCTAGCCTCCCAGGGCATGGTGGTCCTCCGCTATGACGACCGTGGTGCTGCCGAGAGCACCGGCGACTTTGCCCAGGCCACCAGCTTGGACTTTGCTGAAGACGCACTGGCCGTTTGGCATTTTGCAAGGAAGATCGAAGGCGTCGACCGCACCCGCGTCGGACTTCTCGGACACTCCGAAGGTGGAATCATCGGTCCGACGATCGCCGCATGGCAACGAGAAGTCGGCTTCTTGATCCTCATCGCTCCGCCGATCCTTCCAGGCTCCGAAATTTTAAGCAGTCAAATCGATCGAATCGCCGAACTCCAGGGAGTAGGCCCGGAGGATCGCGCCGCTGCGAACTCGCTACAACGTGAACTGCAGCAGATCGCTTTGAAATACCCAGCCAATGACGAAGCTGCCTTGAGCGACGTGCGCAAGGCCATCGTCGAGCGATGGGAATCGCTGGGACAACTCTCGCAGGCTGTCGCGGGGACCGGTGAGACGACTCGCAAAAAACAACTCATCGAAGCGATTTCTACCCAGTTCAAAGGTCTGCAATCCCCTTGGATGCGTCACTTCCTAGCCTACGACCCTGCCGCAAACTGGGTGCTATTTGATTGCCCAGTTTTGGCCATCTGGGGCGAGAAGGACACACAAGTCCTTTTCGAAGCCAATCGGACCAAACTCCAAGACATCATCACCCACAACTTGAACCTACAAGCGGATTTGGTCGTCCTACCGGGGCTGAACCATCTGCTGCAAAAAGCCGATACCGGGCTGCCTGAGGAGTACGACCGAATCGATCAAGCCATCGAACCGCTGGCTTTGGAACTCTTCAGCAACTGGCTCAAGCTGAGCAAAATTCTTCCCTAGAGTCCGCAAGCCTTCGAGTCCAAGGACAACCCCAGGCGACGTGCACGATGAAAACAAGATGGATGGAACACGAGTCGGCCAGCAACAACGACATTCGTGATGAGATCTTCCGGCTCTTGATGGGCATGAAACCCGGCGAGAGCATTTGCCCGTCGGATGCGGCAAGAGGTTTCGGTTCCAAGTGGCGTCAACTCATGACCCACGTTCGCGAAGTGGTCACCGATATGGCTCGCGACGGTGCGATCGAAGTCACTCTTCGTGGTGAACTCATCGACGTCGAAGAGGTGGACCTCGAATCGATCCGAGGTCCACTGAGGATAAGACTCGCGCCGAAACCCAGCGACTCGCATTGACCGAGTGCGGGGAGGGTACTTTACACAAGTCAAAAACGCTCGATCGAGCACTGTAGCGATCCGGCCTATTGGTCCGCAAGATACCGCGAACTGCCTCGATCAACGAGCGGTATCGCCCCAGTTCAAACAGGTCATCGAGTACGAGTACCGTTGCACTGAGTACCGCTTCGCTGAGTACGAGTACGACGAAATCTGATGCGAGGACCGACTATTCTACGACCTTCGCATCGATCCACTTCATGAGCCCGCGAAGACGTTGGCCGACTTGCTCGATCTGATGCTTGCGCTCCAGACGACGCGAGGCCTTGAAGGCCGGAGCACCAGCTTTGTTTTCCAGGATCCACTCTTTGGCGAATTGGCCGGTTTGGATTTCCCGAAGGATCTTTTTCATCTCCTTCTTCGTCTCGGGAGTGATGATCCGAGGTCCGCGGGTGTAGTCGCCGAACTCGGCGGTATTGGAGATGCTATAGCGCATGTAGTTCAGACCTCCTTGATAGAGGAGATCGACGATGAGCTTCAACTCGTGCATGCATTCGAAGTAGGCCATCTCGGGTTGGTAACCGGCTTCGACCAACGTTTCGAAACCAGCTTTCACCAATTCGCTCACACCGCCGCACAAGACGACTTGCTCGCCAAATAGATCGGTTTCGGTTTCTTCAGCGATGGTCGTTTCGATCACACCCCCTCGGGTGCCACCGATCCCCTTGGCATAGGCCAAGCCGATTTTTTTGGTCGTTTCGCTAGCTCCGGTCCCTAGAGCGATCAAGCAAGGAACTCCGCCCCCCTTGGTGT
>Ga0208487_1000295_pt1 | contig 12704 bp, 8 predicted proteins | sample LakMenEpi21Sep12_FD_150723 | JGI IMG/M metagenome (GOLD analysis project Ga0208487, IMG submission 150723) | Freshwater microbial communities from Lake Mendota, WI - 21SEP2012 deep hole epilimnion (SPAdes) | ecosystem: Environmental > Aquatic > Freshwater > Lake > Epilimnion/Euphotic zone ...
ACCACTTGGATGCTGATTCGATCAATTGGTTACGGGAATTTTTGGCGAAGTACTCTGGTGGATTAGTAGTGATCAGCCACGATGTTGCTCTAATTGAAACTGTTGTAAAGGATCAACATTTCCAAAATCTTCTTGATCTGCTACAGCTCCTTCTCTAATAAAAGGTGCTAATGATCCCACGTTGTATGATGATCCAGGTTTCCATCCTAATTCTTTAGCCTTTGCAAGTATTTTATTAGAATCAATAATATCCTTTAGGGTGTAATATTTTGCTTTTGGATTTTTAGCATCAGTAGGTTTATACTGAGAAGGAACTATATAATTTTCTTTAACAGGAAGATCTAAAGCTTTTCTCCAAGCTTCTTCTCCTATATCATAATTTCCTTCTATATCTCTTCTAGGAGAACCTTGTTCTTCGGGATATAAAATTCCCCTCATAATATTAACAGGATTTGGATATTCAACAGGTCTATATTTATTAAATAAAGCTTCTCTTTCTTTAACTGTTTCATGAGGAGCAAGTGTAGAAGCTAATAAATCCACTGATGGTTCAACTAAATTACTTGCTGTAGAAAATGGATTGCCTCCTCCTGTTATTATTGAAGTCTTTGCTTGATCTAAAAACTTTTTAATTTTACCTCCTTTTTGCATCATAGGATACTCTGTAACAGACTCTCCATCATAAGTGTAGTCTTGCCCAGGTTGCATCATTTGCGTGTCTCCTGTGTCAGATACACCAAGCACAGGATAGTCCACTCCCTGCATAGTTATTTGGTTGGAATTGATTTTTGTTATTTCTCCTGGATGAGCCCATTGTCCAAGATCATCTTCAATAATTCCCCCCTCTTCATATTTATTTAACCATCCTCCATCCTTAAATTTACTAGTTGCTACACTATCCACATAATTCCTAAACACTTTGTTTTCATCTGACATTAGAATTTCTTTTTCTTTAGCCACTTTATTTGGATAGTCAGGATCCCCATAATTATACCCCCTAATAAATGTTCCTTTTTTAGTCTTATCATTTATAGTTTTCATTTCTCCTTGAAATGGGTATTGTAATATAGAATCATAATATTTTTTAACCTTATTATACACTCTTGCTGGTACTTCATTACCAATAGTCCTTAAGTCTTCCCTATTCAAACCCTGATTCATAAGCTCCCAATTTGAAAAGATAGAACTTGGCCTAACTTCTTCTACTGTGGCCTTATTATTTATTTTTCTATCACTATAATAACCTATTCCAGTTTCTCTTTGAGCAATAGCTAAAGCTGTATAAGGGTCTATTTTACTCTTAACAGCAGCTTTGACTATATCATCTAATATAGCAGTATTCACTCTTTGATTATGTCTCGTGTTATATTTTGTATCTTTAATATTTATAAATTTTTTATTTGCAGAATATTTCATCTCAGCATCCCTCTCTGCATCATTATATGTACTTTTAAGCTCAACAAATTCTCTATGAGAGTAGGGTAAATTGCTATTACCTGTTAATTTAATATTTATATTTCTTTGATTTATAATTGTATCTAAAGGATTAGCACTAGATAATTGCTGAAGATTAGTATTTACAACTGTGTTATCCTGTTTAGAATTAAAGTTTTCTTTTAATAAACTAGGTAAACTGAATTTTTTATATTCTCCTTTTACAGTTTTAGCTGTTTGAGCTTTACTTAATTTTCCACCATCTTGACTAATAGTCTTTGGTTTCCAATCTAGTCCTTCTTGGTAGAACTTCATCTCTTGTCCATTCTGTGCAGAAGCTTTTGTCTTCTTAGTATATTTACCATTACTAGGAGCAGATCCCTGCGTACGTGCGTACGTGAATCCTACAGAACCAGGAAGACTTCCTCCCATTGCCATTGTTCCTCCCCAAGCACCATTGTAATTAAAACCTACATCTGTTAAGCCAGCCATAGTTCCTTCTATGCCATTCTGTGCTTCAGGAGTGTTGTTATATTTACTTAACCAACCACCATCTTTCATAGAATTATCTTTTCCACATTGGTGACAGACGTACATATCTTTCTTGCTGGAATCTGATTTATTCCAGGACCATCCACACGTACATTTAACTTTACTAGCCATTATTTGAAAGAGATTTGAGATGTTTTCCAAATATAGCCTCCTGAAGATTTTGTTACATTTCGTACACAATTTCTAATTGATGTAAGATGTAATCCTATTTCTTTAGCTGCTATTGTTGCACTTTGCCAATGTTGTATAAATATACCATCTAAGGTATATTGACTAATAGGTTTTGAGTTAGCTAATATTTGTCCTTTTTTTAATTTTTCTAAATGTTCTTTAGAAACTACTTTACCTTTGTGTGAATTAGATATCTTAATTTTAGTTTCCTCACTATGAACATATCCTTTTCTAGATTCGTTTCTTTTTTGTATTTGAGAAATAGGTTGTTTTTTACCTAATAAAAATTGTCTATGTTTTTCAATTTTTTCTTTACTAGGTATATATCCTATAAAGCCATCTCCTCCATCAGTCATATTAGATAATATTCCAGTATTGTTATTTATTCTACCATACAATAAAATAAACTCTATTTCTTTCTGTTTGATAAAATCATAATCATCTGATTCAAAAAGAATTTCTACCTCATAAGAAGTTTTATTAATTATATTATTCCAAATGTAAGACTCTTTTCTATTTGTTTCATGAGCTCTTCTATATTCTGATTTAATACTATTGTGTGTTCTAGGTTGTTTAGTACCAATTCCAATATAAAAAGGTTGGTTTTTATCAAGTCTTATGTGTCTATATAAATAATGTCTCATAATTATTTGTATGAAATTTGAGATACTCCCAAAATAAATTGACTCACTATATGTATCTCAGAATTGTTATCTAAGATGTGTCTTATCTTTAAATCTTTAGCCCTAAATGTATCTTTCTTGAATGACATGGTTGTGTAATTCATGTTGAACTGATTTATGATTTTATCTATAGATAGAGATTCACAACTTCTTACAAACAAGGGAACACTCTTATCTTTAACCAAAGACCAGAATGTATTGTATTGATAGAAGTTATCACTCTTAGTATATGTAATGGTTTTACTATCTGTGTTATATATTGGATATTTTAAATATGCACTTAAGTTATTAATTGGTTTAGGAACTAATTCTAAAATACCAGAACTCTGTTGTCCATTATAAACAATAGCTTTGTTAAACCAATAGTTATCTATTTCCACTTTATCACATTCGTCAGAAACAAAATCAATATCACGAATATATCTATACACTTTGGAATAGTCTTTTACATTTTGTAATATCTCATCTTGAAATTGATATGCAAAAGGGTATTCAATAATATAAGGTTCTATGTTATTATAGAAATAATTGTATACAACAGGATTTTTTAAATGTCTCCATATGCATGCATTACTACTAGGAACAAATTTTGTACTAGCAATTTCAGTTGGATAAACAGTACCAACAGGAAAGTTGCGTTTGTTTTTACATTTTCCTAAAGATTCAATAGACACAATAGTTACATCATTTGCCACTGAATATCCCCTACCTGCTATCAATTCATTCTTAGTGACAAGAGCATCTATAACATCTCCATTCTGAGCATTAGTCACTTTGAATGGACCTGCTTTAATAGAACTTGATTTCAATTTTATATATATGGTCTTTGACATATCTTATTATATATTATATACAAGGGTATGTTGAAATAGTATCTACTGATCCAATAGTTGTTACATATCCACTTCCATCTGTACATATGCTAAAAGATGATGTAAATGTAATTGAAGAAAATGTTCCCTCACAATTAAACCATTCTATAGAAGAACTCTCTGCTGCAAATAAATCATAACCAACACAAGGAGATAATGGTTCTGTAGTAGTAGTAGTAGTTGTTGGTTCAACAGTAGTGGTTGTAGTAGTAGTTGTTGGTTCAGCTGTTGTAGTTGTTGTTGTTGTAGTAGGTGTAGGAATTTCTTCTGCTGTTCCTGCTAATTCACAATTATAAGCCACTGCTGTTCCTGCTAAACGACAATCTAGAGCAATAGTGGTGGTTGTAGTGGTGGTGGGTTGTGGAACCAATTCACCTACAATAGCATCAATCTCACTACAACAATCATTAAGTCCTGAATAGAAGAAGTTATTCTCAGCTAAGTACCAATTAGGTAAATAACTATGGAATGAAATCCAACTCTTTGTATTAAAGTTAAATGATACTGACCAAGACTTATTACAGAAGTAATCAAGATCTGTAAGATACACTTGCGTTAATATCTCTACGTCATTCACTATTTCTTTTACATAGTATTCTTTTGTAATTGAATCATATATAATATTATTTGTTTTTGGAATATAGTCAAGCTTTGTAATAATTATTCTATCATACTTACTATCAAATACACCATGTAGTCCTACACCAGTGAAATGATTATCTGTATCCACTTCTGGGAAGTATTTTATAATCTCAAAAGCTAAATGATCTGTAAACCATCTATTCATACCAGAACCAAATCCAGATAGGTCTGTAGCTTGGTTACCAGCAATTAAGAACACTTGTCCTCTCTTAGCATCTATTGTTATTTGTCCTTGTGGGATCTTTAACAACATCTTGTTTTGAGAACCTACATATCCAAGATCTGTTTCTGCAAAATCAATAGCAGGGGAAGATTCAAATAGTCTACTATTACCTACGTAAGCAGCTTGTGGATTACTTGTATTGATTGTTAATAGAGTGTTGTATAATAAACTCTTATTATCAAATCTAGCAAGAACAGCTTTGTTCTCAATACCATCTAACGATGTAAGATTACCATAATTCTGAGGAAAATCAAAATAAGAAACAGCTCTATAAATTAACCAATTATTTACTATATTACCTACAGTGCTTATCTGAGGATCAGAATAAATTGCTCTAAAAGGATAAGATGTTAAACATGTATCAGGAGTCCAGTTAATAGGAAGATGACTAAAGAAGTTTTCTGTATTTTGTTTAGAGAATGTAGTGTTATAGTAATATGTATTATCTTGAGCAATAGAAACATTACTTTCTTGTACCCAATCATCAGGTATATCTGTACTAACATGAGGCCAGAAATCTCCTTCTTTATTATTAAAGGCTTGACGTAAGTCTACATTATATCCTGATTCACAATAGAAATAAGGAATACCATAAGCAAACAAATACATCTTACCATCATAGAAAGTTCTTCCTGGACTAGTTTCAGGAGTTTGACTATTAGGACAATCTAAGTTATGAGCTTTAATTGATATAAAGTTTCTTAGATTTATACCATCTACAGAAACATCACTAAGAACAGATCTTGCTGAAAACCAATACTCAGGATATGCAACATTTCCTATCTCATCATAGTATATATCAGAATCATCAGGAGCTCCCACTCTATTATCTATAAAGAAAGGAAGTTTAGTTTTAAAAGCAAACTTACTAATAAATGTATCACCACCAAACACTGTATCATACACTGGTGCAAGGATGGGTGTAATATCTCTTTGGAATCCAGTATCTATTGTATCATATGAATAGATTTGTCCCCATTGATTTACAAATTGATTCTTTAATGAAGCGTAATAAGAAACAACAGAAGTGGAAGATATTTCTTCAGGTTTACTACAATCTTTTTCAGATAGAACAAATCTTGAATCATCTGTAACCATAGGTATTCCACTAGGAGCTATAGATGGTGTTTTATCTGGAAATGGTAATGGTGGTTTAGCATCATCAGTTTTTAAATAAACTGAAGATTCTCTTTGCCAGTTGTTTATATTTTTATCATCACCAACACTCTGTACTCCAGGAATTAAATATTGAGCAATATCAAGAGTTCTTTGTTTAATACCTAATACACCATCTGCACTAGTAGCTGCATTATCAATATACCCACTATAGTCATAACTACCTATTGAGTTAAATGAATAAGCATAGTTACGTCTAGTGATACCATTGATATAAATAGTTAGATATGATTGATATGCTGCAAACAAAATAGAAGCATCAAATGTTGTAATACTAGCAATATCAGTGGAACTCTTTAACGCATCTTCTTGAGCTTCCTTACTAATCAGTTTATAAAGAGCATTCTTTCTCACTTGAACAAAATGAGCCCTACCAGCTCCAAACATTACATTTTCAAGTTTGAGAATATCTCCTAAGAATGGTTGTCCAAAAGAAGTTTCTGGAGAGTTGAATACATGTCTATATTTAGAACCATCTGCATTAAATCCATCTAAGTTCTTAGGAACACAAATATCATAACCAACAGATCCCACTTCAACAATAGTATAATTCTCAGATCCTACTACCCATTCAGGAATAACTAAAGAATTAACTCTAGTGGCTCCTGTCACTCCTATTAAAGTTTTATTAGGAGGTTGTGTACAACAATCCACTGATGGGGCAGCATCTATACTGCAATAAGCACAAAGAGAAGGATAAGGTGCAGGACTTCCACAAGTAAAGCCAGGTTTTTCCCCTATAGTGGGAAAGTGTATATTAAAACTTGCAGAAAAAGAACCAACAGGAAGGATTTCATATATCTTATATGTATGACATTCAAAGCATCCCTTACCACTAATAATTTTTGGAGAAGGAAAATCAAGACAACAGAAGTTTAAAGTTTCTCCTACAGATGTAGCTTGTTTTGTAACAATTGTATTTGTATAACAATCTATATATTCAACTGTGAATATACCAGCACTGAGTTCTGTAACAGTTACACTGAAGTTTCTACATATGGCATTACCACCATCTTTTGCATTTGCTGTATAAGCGTTATTCTGAGCTAGTAAGAATGGATCTATAGAAAGATCGTTGTAAGGATAGTTAGGATAGTAGTATTCAGTTCCTTCTCTATCATACTTACCAACATTTCTAAGAATACCTTTTGCAACAATAGATCTATTTGTGTTTCTATTTCCCCTTACAATCTTAAAGCCTTCTATATTATCTTTCTCAGTTTGTGAAAGACCTGATGAACCAATTAACACTGCTATCTGTGATAAGTCTACACTTACACCAATAGGATATATAGCATCCTTTTGTACAGTCATTGCTCCTGGAGAGGAGAATATAGCTGATTCATAAATAGGACTTATAAGAGCATCTGGAAACTTATGATGTCTAATTGGTTGGTTTGATAAGTCTCCCCAAACTAATTCATTACATGGATATGTTTCTGTTGATTCCCAATAAGCAAAGTCACCATATTGGTAATTACCTTTATAGTCAACTGAAGTGTTATACTCTGGAGAAAATCCTGTTACAGTGGCACTGTTATATATCTTCCACCAAGGACTAGTTCCTGTAAGAGGATCTGGTTCTCCTATAAAATCATTATTAGTAGGAGAAACAGGATATAGGTCATTACCATTTGCAGCTCTTCCTGGAATATGAAACCCATCAGTTTGTTTACCATTTTTTAATAAGAATACAATTTCAAATGCATACACCTCATCACGCATGTACCCACGAAGGTTAGTTGCATTAAGTCCATCAGCATAAGTTTCTGTATTAGGAATTCTATATGATTGCCATTGAAGAGTTATTTGATTTGCTATTCTTTGGTAATTAACTTTATCTATAGATGTTAATTGATCCCATACAAGAATGTCTCTCACCATTGTAACATCTTGAGCTATTTCATAATATGGAAACTTCTCAAAGATGTCTTGAAGCGTAAGTCTTATTTGTTCTTGATTTTGTCCAGTGTAAGTTATCACTGTTGAAACCTCATCAATAAAATATGTACCAACTAATTCTACAGATGTAATAGCGTTAATGGTCTTTATAACAGCTAAGTTATAATATTGCCATTGTCCTGTTACATCTAGATTAGATATAGTGAGCTCAATAGATCTACCTACTGGATAATTAAAATTAGGGGTGGTGAATTGTGGATCAGAAATAGGTGTGGGATTGGTTACTGAATAATAAGAAGAGTAACCAAATCCTATAGCATCTGAGTATTGAATAGCAAATTGATATGTACCAGCAATTAAGTCTCCACCAGTATTGATGTCAGTCACTTCTAACTGAGGAATAGAAAAATTAGGTTGAAGTAATAATTGATTACAATCAAGTTCTTCAGTAAATTGTGGATCACACAAGTCTGAAGAATAAGTTTGAATGTAAGGAATCTTATCTATATCTAGATATCTTCTAGGATTTAATCCATCAGTCCAATAAATTTCTGTAGTACAATTTGTTATCTTGTGTACTGATTTATGAATAGGATTGTTAATATTAAAGTTTAAACATTTAGCATTAACAAGAGTGCGATATATACAATCATTGTTATCCATATATCCTATTTCAGAATCTTCTGTTTCAGGATTTACAATAAAGAATATATGTTTATTTTTTTCAAATATAGAATGAGTACCAATCAGTTGATATCCTTCAGGAAAATCAAAACAAAGTTCATTCCCTGGTTCGTTTTGATAATTGACAGAATTTGCATCAAAGTTTTCTACAGCAGCATTTAAAGCATACGTAAGACTGCCTTTGTTAATCTGATTAATAGATTGATCTAAATTTAAGCCAACAGTGGCACTGTTATATTCTTGATTAACAGCACTACTATCAGGACTAACCAGATTCTTTATTTTCGTAACTATATTATTGCTATCTTCTGCCATGGTTAACTTTAGTTATTTCTTCTTCCGAATCTATTAGTTCTATTAGGAAGTTCATACATATTAAACCTATTCAGATCATTTTTAATTCTTCTCTGTTTAGTCCAAGCATCTTGTTTCTTTATTTCAATATCAGCCATGATGAATGCCTCATCAGAAAGTTGTTTATAATAAAGCATCTTTTGCTGTATTTGATTAAAAGTTTCATCATTGATTTGATTAGATAAAGTTTCAAACACTTTATATTTAATAAATGCCTCAACAAATTCTCTAATACGATAGTTATCAGGAATCATTTGATTACCTCCACTATCATATTCTGTGGCATACATAATTAAATGTACAATACCATTTCTAAAATTAGTTACAAACTTATTATCTCTAACATCAAATGAATCATAACTAGAAGATCCTGGAGTAAAGTTTCTATTACTGTTAGATGTATTTTCTGTAAATGCCCAAGCATTTGTATACTCCACACTACAATTTTGTCTTGCAGAAATATTACCTGGTTTTAATAAATATTGTCTTTGATAAGATCTTGGAACAGAGGTGTTAGTTTTATAAACAGCTTGAATAAGTTCAGGCATACAAGTGCCATCGCACTCAGGATTACGACATGAGGGACTGTTACAAGGTGTACCTCCTATAGTTAGAGGAGCCACTTGAATAGTGGTGAGTGAAGCAGCTTGAGAATAAAATGAACTAGCATCTTGATATGGTCGCATAGAGATTTCAGCACACATCCAAGCTTCTCTAACAGCAAAAAAATTATCTGGAAGTCTAGCTTCAAAATCTTCAATTACTAAAGCTTGTTCACTTATAACATAAGTGGCTCTTCCTAGTTTTCTAAGACACTTATCAAGATAGGTGGGAAACATTAAGTCATCCACAGCACCTGTATCAAAGTAGCTTTTTAATTCTTCCTTTACAGTTGAGTAAACAGGTTCAGGAGAAACAAAATTATATTTATAATAGTAACTCATAATATTAAATTATTTTTTCCACTCTTGATATAGATATTGATATTTATCCTCAATTTTAAGGAAATGTGATAGTAGTCTTGATGTAGCTCTTGAAGGTTTAAAGTACCATAGTTCTAGATGTTTGAATCTAGCTGTATCTTTAAACCACATCCATCCAAAGAAGTAGCCTTCTGTATGGTAGTTGAAGTTATAAATTACTTTACCCTTCTCTTTAGTTTTTTGCCAATCTATAGGAAGATTAACAAACTCTTTGCCATTTATTCCTTTTGTTTTTCTTCTCTTCTTTTTGTTGATTGAAAACTCTCCAAAACCAAAAGGAAGTTTTGCTCTCTCACCAGTTTCTAGAATGTATTCTTTATAAGATTCATTAAATGCATACACTATAACTTTCCATTCATCGAATGATATCTTTATAGAATTATGTTTCTTACAGAAGTTGTTATAATTATCTTTGCTAGAACTTCTCCAATCAACTTTGGTACGCATGCATGTTATCTTGTTGGTGGTACATTAGGAGCCTGACCATCTATATTATCTGATGTAATATCAGTTTTTAATTGGAAGTAGGTGGATAAGAGCTTTTGTGATGTTAAATCTAGCACTTGCTTTTCTAGATATCCTGGAAGAGAAAATGGTTTATCTAATGGATTCATACACCAATCTTCATCAGTTGGTCCACAACCTCCACATCCAGTTTCAGGATACATAAGCTCATTAGGAACTTCTTGTTCAAAACAAGCAGCAAGTCTAATTGCTTGAAGCAATGGATTATTTACATATAGATAATCATTTAATATCCAATAATATTCTTCCTTTTTTATAATTGGAAGTTTTATCAAATTTGTATATCTATTGATGGTAATCTCTTTTAGTTTAGTTCCTGTGCCTCCCATAGCATTAATAGAATAAACTCCTTGAATAAGGTATTGATAGTTTCCTTCAGATATACGAGGAATTTTGTATCTAGTTCTAGCAACGTTACAAGGATCTTGATAATCACAACATTCAGAAATAGGAACCTCAATCATTTCAAGACATGGAATAGTAGTGAATAGAGTGCTAGTGGCCCAGAGTTTTCTAAGGTTAGTCTCTCTCTTAATTAATAAAATACTATTATTCCTCACTTCAGAAGCAATAGCTCTATCTGTAATCAAACTATCTGTTGATAGGATTTTATGCATAGAACGTACATCTGAAACTAACTTTCTTAATGTTGACATTATTTATAATCTAAATTCAAACTCACTAATTTTACCTAAATCTTTATCATAAACTAAAGCGAGGGCTGCACGTACTGAGTGTACAAAGTTATTATCTGAATGCCATCTATCTGTTCCAGATAAACTAGGCATTTGTTGTATTCTCACTCCTTTAATTTCTTTAGCCATGTAATGATGTTTATCTCCTGTATGCACTTCTCTATAAGTAGCATTACCAAATGCTTGACTATATTCAGGATGTGTTGCAAACAATAAAGGAAGATCTTCTATCTTACAGTTACCATGATGATAACCAATAAATGTATTACCTAATACAACAGCTTTCACTACACTATGTTCTCTATTAAAGATGATATTAGGATCTGCTGCAAAGTAAACTTCTAAAGCATGTGCTAGATAATATGATTTAGTTTTATCATGATTACCTTGTACTAATACAACAATCACTTTATTAGAAACTTTTTTCATCATAGTGATGGTCTCTACAAGTAGAGAAAATCCTAATTCATATTCATCAGCATAATCAATAATGGTATCTTGTGGAGTACCATTAGTTGTTTGATGTTGATAATTATCTGTATGAAAGAAATCGTTTGATATTGGAAATATAATTTTATCAATATCATACAATGCTTTTACATCATATACTAATGATGTAGCTGCTTTAAAATATCTTTTACATCTTTTAGATGGTGAGTTATCTCCATCTATATGTCTTTTAGCTAAGTGATAATCAGATAGAGATATTTCAACATCTATCACTTTAGCACGTTCGTTCTTAGGTTGAACTTGTTCTTTATAGTTAGATTTATAATCTACTAAAAATTTAGCAAAATCTTCAGGAGTATAATCGTTTGGTTTTTTAAGTTTGGAAAATACTGAAGATGTAAATTTTCCATTGGGAAGTAGTTTAGACCAATAGTTTGTAATGATATATTTATCTAAATTAATCTTATGTAATCTAGCTAACTCAATATCATCTTTAGGTTCATAGCTTAGTATTAATATGCTTTCTATTGTTCCTGTTTCATTGTTCACTTTACGAGATGATTGATAATCTACATTGTTGTTTTTCAACTGGTTAAGTAAATTATTAACTTCCATCTCACTAATTCCAAGCTTTTTGGCATAAAAACTTTTACTTCCTTTTTGCTTCAACAGTCTTTTTAACTGATGTAGAAGCTCTTGGTTTTCAGACATATATAGTCGAGTTTATATAAAAATTTAGTAAAGATACAAAATAGTTTTTTAAAATACCAAATAATTTAAACTAACTAAGTTATTGGCTATAATCAATTTAGTTATAAATAAAAAAACTCCTGAGAAATTAATCTCAGGAGAATCCTGTAAAACCAACAAAACAGGATTTTTATATTTTATGTAGCACCACACGTACCACAATCACCTTCACTAATACAAGGAGGGGTTTCAGGAACACCAGGGCAATAAGTCACTGTAATTCCTACAGGAGGTGGAGCTTCAACTGAACCTGTCACTACACATTCTGTTACTACACTATTTCCTGGTACACCTTGTGGAAACGGAACCCCTGTGTCGCAAGGTGTAATTGTTATAAATATTTCGTCAATTGTTGTATTTTCTAATCTAACACACTCACATGGATATGTAGTTGTAGATGTGGTTGTAGTTGTAGATGTACTTGTGGATGTGGTAGTAGATGTACTAGTAGTTGTAGTGGTAGTGCCACTAATTATTAAATCAATATAATTAATACATACAGAATCAGATTTCACTCTTATCACTATAGTTCCATTTGGAACTAAAGAAGATGTGTATCCTGATACTAAAGAAGCTTTAGGTACATTATTTTCAAAAGGAACTACAAA
>Ga0208487_1000298_pt1 | contig 12640 bp, 10 predicted proteins | sample LakMenEpi21Sep12_FD_150723 | JGI IMG/M metagenome (GOLD analysis project Ga0208487, IMG submission 150723) | Freshwater microbial communities from Lake Mendota, WI - 21SEP2012 deep hole epilimnion (SPAdes) | ecosystem: Environmental > Aquatic > Freshwater > Lake > Epilimnion/Euphotic zone ...
CGGATCGTGCCTTTGGCTTGGGTGTTTTCCGATTGTGCTAGGGTCATCGATGGCAGGCCCAGAAGGAGGATCGCCAGGGTCAAGCGGACTGTTGAGGCAACGTTTGAGGCCATGTTTGAGTTTGAGGCCATGTTTGAGACCAACGGGAGTGAAAAACGCATGGCTAGCTCCGTGCAACTCCCCCGAGGTCGGGGAGGATCGAAACAGGATGGGGATACAGGGTGTTATTCTTGGCTTTGGAAATGGCCGCTTCGGAACGCCGATGCCATCGCTTTGGGGACCTCGGCTTCGGCGAGCACCAGGTTGGCACGGTTGCGAGCGACCTCGGCTTTCATGACTTGTTCCTGGGCGATCGCCTCGGAGCGTCGCTGTTCGGCCTGGGCGCGTGCCATGCGGACGTCGGCTTCGGCTTGGTCGGCCCGGAGTCTTGCTCCGATGTTTTGGCCGACTTCGATGTGGGCGATATCGATCGAGACGATGGTAAAGGCGGTTTGGTTGTCGAGGCCGCGTTTGAGAACCGTCCGAGCAATTAGGTTTGGGTTTTCCAGGACTGCTAGGTGAGTTTCGCTCGATCCGATCGAGCTGATGATGCTCTCGCCGACTCGGGCGATGACGGTCTCCTCGGTCGCACCGCCGATGAGTTGTTCGAGGTTGGTCCGGACCGTTACGCGGGCTTTGACCTTGAGTTCGATACCGTTTTTGGCGATAGCCGATAGAAAGCCGGTGGGGCTGTATCGGGGGTCAGGGCAATCGATCACTCGGGGGTGTACAGAGGTTCGGACCGCGTCGAGCACATCGCGTCCTGCCAGATCGATCGCCGCGGCGCGATCGAAATCCAGATCGATACCGGCTCGGTGTGCAGCGATGATGGCGTTGAGAACATTCATGACGTTCCCTTCGGCCAAGTAGTGGGCTTCGAGTCTTTGGGTGCTGATCCCTACGCCTCGATCGATATCCAAGCCGGCTTGCGCCGCCATGACTTTCGCATTGACGATGACCGACGAGCGGACTTGTCGGAAGTACATTCCGATCAAGCTTGGCATCGAGACATCGGCACCGCTCATCATGGCTTGGATCCAGAGGCTTCCGAAGTTCCAAAGGAGGCTTATGCAGACCAATGCCGCCAGGGCGCCGAAGATCAGCAGGACGACGAGCAAGGCGGATTGGGCGGTCAGTTGCGGGCCTCCTTGTTGGGCCAAGATCAACTGTTGGGCAAAAATCAAAAGCGATTCGGTGCGCATGGTTCGTTGGGGGCTGTGTGTTTACGGATGGTTCTTTTCGCCTAAGTCTTCCTTATCTTGCGCGAAGCGGACGCGATTGTAACGGATAATCTGCCAAAAATCCTTGGAAGTTGGAGTTTTCGCGGGGGTCGCAGCGGGCTGGGCTGGGGGGCAAACAGTTGGGAAATCTTTACCCGAGCGGCAAGAGCGGGCGAACCGAGGCTGGTTTTCGAGCGTAAAGCCGGAGTCAGAAGGGTTCCTTCTGCGCTGGGATCCGCACTTTTCTCACGATTCGAATTGCCATGCTTGCGTCTGATTTTTCAGCAATACTGGGTGTGACCGACTTTTGGATGGCAAGGTGGTTGACTCCCATCTGGTTTCTGGGGATCGGCGTGGTCTTTGGTTTGCTCGCCTTGTCGGCGTTTTTGGGCCTTTGCTACGTGCTCTCGAAAGTCCGGTTTCTCGATACCGTTCGCAGCACTGGGATTTCCCATGTTCTAGCGGGTATTGCGACCCTGATCTCGACGCTTATCGCCAGCCGGATCTTCGCACCTTTTTTTGGATGGGGCTCGATCAACTCTGAGGTTTTGGTCGACGAGTACGTGCTTTTTGCGATCGCCACGGGTTTGCTTTTCGCCGTTTTTTGGTGGGCATTGATCTACTGTTCGAGCCATCGATTCATGCTCGAGTTGAGATCTTTGGTTTCCGATGGCGTCGGCTTTTATATGCTCAGCGTGCTAGGGTTTCTGTCGATCATCGGACTTGCTTCGACGTTTCTCGTCGAGTCGCCTCGCGATGCTTTCTCGAGTTTGGGTTACTACGCAAACCAACTCTTGTCGTTGAGCCCTGGAGCGAACGACCAGAAGTTCACGATTCCTGGAATTCAAGAAGGTAGCGACGCGACCTTCACGTCAATTCCATTGCGATACGACTCCAAGACGCTTCAAGCGATCACGCTTCAGTCGGACAAGAACCTGCTCATTGGCGACGGGCCGACGATCGCCGATTTTCGCGGGCCTGGCTTCCAGGTAGAAAACGGCGTGGCTTTTGGATGGAATCGCTCGATGGGAGCCGAGAAGTGTCCTTTGCCTTTGGCCCAAGGTGCCGAGGTATGGGTGCAAAACCAGGAGATCGGGGATGCGACGTTGACCGTTGGCTTGATCAGTTCCCCGGCGGTACCTCAAGCCTCCACGTTCCTGCTTGCTGGTACGTTCGTGGTTCTTTTTGGTTTGTTGTTTTTCTTGATGCAAGCCATTGCGCCCAAGGCGTCGGCGATCGCCATGGCGACGGCCAAGAGCGAGCTTTCCCAACCCCTTCCCTTGTTTTTGATGGCGTTGGTCGGAATCGCCATTTTGCTCTTTGTTTTCCTCCCTTTCATCACCTTCGGCGAGGACATCAAGTTCCTCAAAGAGAATGGAATCACGTTGATCTTGATCGCTTGCTCGTTCCAAGCGGTCTGGTCGGCTAGCACGTCGGTCAACGAGGAGATCGAGGGTCGTACGGCTTTGACGCTTTTGAGCAAGCCCGTTCATCGCCGCTCGTTTATCATCGGGAAGATGCTTGGGATCTTCTGGATTGTGATGTTCATGTTTTTGGTCCTCGGTTCGATCGAACTGCTCGCGGTGGCTTACAAGCCGATCTACGACGCTCGCGAATCGTCGCTCGAGCAACCCGATTGGCGGCAATGCCATTTTGAGATGATGCAGACGATTCCGGGTCTTGCCATGGCGTTTTTCCAAGCGGTGGTTTTGGGGGCGATCTCGGTGGCATTGGGCACAAGGTTGTCGTTCGTGGCGAACTTTGCAATCTGTTTTTCGATCTACATGCTCGGGCACCTGACGCCGACGATTGTGGCAAGTGCCGAGGGGGGATTGCCCTTGGTGGAGTTCTTCTCGCAGTTGATCTCCGCGGCCGTTCCTAACTTGAGCCTCTTCTCGATGGAAGCGGCGATCGATTCGGACATCGGGATTCCTTGGTCGATCCTCGCGAGCGTTTTGATCTACACGGTCATGTACTTCCTCATGGCCACACTTTTGGGTCTGTTGCTCTTCGAAGATCGCGACTTGGCCTAATGAAACAACTGGTGGTTTGCTATCCGGCCGAGGAACGGCATTTAGAAGCCATCGGGCGTGCCGCCCCAGGTTATCGAATCGATCTGGCCGATCAGCAGAGCATCCCCGAGAAGATCCATCATGCGGATTTGTTCGTGGGTCATGCCAAGGTCCCAGTCGATTGGGATCGGGTGGCCTCCGCGGGTCGGTTGAAGTTCATCCAATCCTCTGCTGCTGGATTGGATCACTGCCTCGCGCCATCGATCATCGACTCGCCGGTCGTCGTTTGCAGCGCTTCTGGACTGTTTGCAGACCAAGTTGCCGAGCAGACGTTGGCCTTGCTGCTGGGACTCTTAAGGGGCTTGCCCATTTTCTATCGTCAGCAGCAGCAGCGGGAATTTATCCGCAGGCCGACGGGGGACTTGCATCGCAAACGCGTTGGCATCGTCGGTCTCGGGGGCAACGGACGCCGATTGGCTCAGGTCCTTTGGCCGTTTCGAGTGACGATCCGAGCGACCGATTACTTTCCTGAGCACAAGCCCTCGGAGGTTGAGGAACTATGGCCCCACACGCAGTTGGAGAGCTTGGCCGCGTGGTCCGATATCTTGATCTTGACACTCCCGCTGAACGCATCGACCCGTGGGGTCATCGATCGTCGGATATTTGAGGCGATGCCCAAAGGCTCATGGTTGATCAACGTCGCCCGAGGTCAATGCGTCAACGAAGGGGATTTGATCGCAGCGCTCGATCAAGGTCATTTGGCGGGGGCCGGGTTGGATGTGACCGCCGTTGAGCCTTTGCCGGCCGAGAGTCCGTTGTATGGCCATCCGAATGTTTTGATCACACCGCATGTCGGAGCCCAGTCGGGTCCGAGGTACGACGATTCGACCCGATTGATTTGCGAGAATCTGGAGCGTTATTTGGCGGGCAAACCGCTTTACAACATTGTCGACAAGCGGCTTGGGTTCCCCCACCCTAGCGTTCTGTATCAGCCCGGTTAGCCCAACGGGAATGCCCAACGGGAATGATCGAAGTCAACGAATTGTCTCTGCTAGGTAAGATCGCTCTCGGAGGGACGCTGTTTCTATTCGTCGGTGGCTTGGCTCTCGTCGGTCGTTTCGCCTCAAGGGGAGTGGAAACCGAGGCGGAGTATTTGGTGGCCGATCGCCAAGTCCCCTTGTGGCTTTCGATTTTGGCATTGCTTGCGACGTGGTTTGGATCTTCGTCGGTCATCGAGTCTTCTTCGAAGATGTACCGTGGGGGAATCGGTGAAATTTTGCTCGATCCGATCGCCTGCGGAGCGACGTTGATATTCACGGGATGTTTTTTCGCAGAGCGGTTTTGGAAGACACAAGCAGCGACGGTAGCGGATTTATTTCGGCAGCAGTTTGGTCCGACTGCGGAGCGACTGAGTTGTGCGATCCAGGTCCCCTCGTTTTTTCTTTGGATCGGCGCGCAGTTTTTGGCCATGGGTCAGCTTATCGAGTCCGCCTTGGGACTCCCCTTGGGGATGTCGATTTTGCTTTCGGCAGCAGTGGCTTGGGCGATCGTTGTCGGGGGTGGGATGTGGGCAGTGACCTGGGCCAACTCGATCATGATCCTCGTATCGCTCCTGAGCATGTTGGTGTTGTTTGGAGCGACCGCCTATGGGATCGGCCAGGGCGATGCGGTTGCGGGTTGGAGTCGTGTGATCGACGCGGCGCCGAAGGATCATTTTCGCGTCGATGCTGCTTCGTTTGAGAAGTGTTTGGCGATTTTAAGCGTATTGTTGATCGGGTTGCTTGGGAATGTGCCCGGTCAGGATCTCCAGCAGCGGGTCGCATCGGCCAAGAGTGCCGCAACGGCCCGATGGATGTGTGTGGTAGGTGGCGTTTTGTACTTGCTTATCGGGTTGATTCCTCTTTACCTGGGGCTCGCGGCGCGATGGACGTTTGGAGATGGACTCAGCGAATCGCAGTTGCCGTTGAATGCAATCGCCGCGCGGTATCTGAGTGAGCCGTTTCAGATTCTCTTGATTGTCGGGATGTTCAGTTTGTGTTTGGCGGTTGCTGCAAGCGCGACGCTCAGTCAAGCGTCGATTGTATCGCGGAATGTGATCAAGCCACTGCGTGGACTGGTAAGGGACTCGTCAGGCAGCGAATCGCTCGGTGGTGCTGGAGTCTGGGGTGCTGGAGTCTGGGGGGCTAGAGCTAGCGTCGGGTTGGTGATCGCCGGATCGCTTGCAGTTGCCTTCTCGGGCGAATCGATCATGGGGCTTTTGGAGTTGTCGTTGGTGCTGGTGCTCGTTTCGTTGTTTGTCCCGATGGCGATCGCGCTTTATGTTCCGAGCAAGCAAGCTCGTCCTGGAGTTGGCAACAGCGCGATGATCGCCGGTTTCGTTGCATGGTTGGTGGGGTTTCTCTTCGAATCACGCATTGCGATCCCTGCGAGCTTGATCGGGTTGTGTGCGAGTGCGATCGGAGCTTGGTTGGCCATGCGCTCGGCCTCTACGCGGTGACTTGAATTCGATAGGAATGCCGGATAGACTGAATTTTCCTATGGGTCTTACGCACGCCCAGAGCCTGGATTTCCTGCACTGCATCGCAACCCAAAGAGTCAACGTTCCATGCCGGTGGACCCTTCTAACACAGTCTATTACCGGCGTGCGAGGTTCACGACACGGTTGCCCAAGTCCTACCGCTATGCGCTGTCGCATTTTTGGTTGCAGGAGCTCGAGCCGAATCTCTACCGCGTTGGCATCACCCACTTTGCCACCCGGATGCTCGGAGACTTTGTCGAGTGTGAATTCAAAAAAAATGCCGGTGATGGAATCGAAGTCGGCTTGCCATTGGGTTGGATCGAGGGGTTCAAGGCCGTATCGGATCTTTACAGCGTGATCGATGGCGATTTTGTCGAATCGAACGCAGAGCTTGCGAGCAACCCTCAGTTCATGGATCGCGATCCTTATGATCGCGGATGGCTGTACATCGCGCGAGGAAAGCCCGACTCGAGGGTGGTCGATTGTCAGGGGTATGTCGAAGCCCTCGATCTGGCGATCGACCGGATTTTGTCTCAGGAACAGGAGCAGCAAAAGAAGTGTTAAAGCTCAAGTACATCATGATCGGCGGCTTTCTCGGTGCGGGCAAGACGACCTGCATGCTCAAGGCGGCTGAGTATTTTTCCGAGCAAGGGCTTCGCGTGGGTTTGATCTCGAACGATCAGAGTCAAGGACTCGTCGATACGAACTTGTTGAGTTCGAGTGGATTTGCAACCGAGGAGATATCCGGGGGGTGTTTTTGTTGCCGTTTCCCTTCCTTGTTGCAAGCCACCGAGCGGCTCGATCGCGACGCGCAACCCGACGTTTACTTGGCCGAGCCGGTCGGCTCGTGCACCGATTTGGTGGCCACGGTCGTCTATCCGCTCGAGCAGATGGTCGGTCATCGCTACAGCATCGCCCCGTTGAGCGTGTTGGTCGACCCGATCCGCGCGCAGCGGTTTTTGGGGATTTTGACGGGCAAGACGTTTTCTCCCAAGGTCAATTACATCTACGACAAGCAGCTAGAGGAAGCCGACTTGATCGTCATCAACAAGAAGGAGTTGCTCGATGCACAAAGTTTGGATCGCTTGACCAGGGCCCTTCAGGATCGCTATCCCAAGAGTCGCGTATTGAGTCTCAGCGCCCGGACTGGCGAGGGTCTCGAAGATTGGTTTACGATTCTGTCATCATCTCTGGAATCATCGCAGCAGCAGGACCGCACGACGATGGAGGTCGACTACGAGGTGTATGCCCAAGGCGAGGCGTTGCTCGGATGGGTGAACTATTCTTGGAGACTCAGCGGTAGGGAGTTCGATGGAAATGAATTTTTGAAGGGGTTGCTCGGGGGGCTTCACGAGCGCTTTGCCGATCGGATTTCCATTGCGCATTTGAAGGGAACGTTGGTTCCTGACCAGGGAAACGATATCGCCGTGGCGAATTTGGTCCGAGAAGACGGGATCGTCGAACAGTCGCATCATTTGCTCGAATCGCTTGAGAGCGGAGAATTGACCTTGAATTTGCGAGCCGAGGCAGACCCTGAAATGTTGAGTAAGGCCGTCGAAGCATCCTTGCAAAAGGGGTGCGAGGAGTTTAGATTGACATCGCAGGTACTCCATTCAGCGGCGTTCCGTCCGCTCCCACCGACTCCGACCCATCGTCTCTTGCGATAATTGTTGCCTAGCCGCAGCAAAACCGATCTCCTCTAAAACTTCAGGGATGCATGAGCGAGCACCGACCGATTTTGTATTGCCGATGCGCGTACGCGAAAGTACTTCCTGAGGATGTCAAGGATTTGGTGCTCGAGCGTCTGATCGATTCGAATGTACCGTTTGAATCCGTCAGCGATCTGTGCGAGATGTCGGCTCGCAAGGATCCGGGGCTTGTGCCTCTTTCGCAGCAGGCGGGCTTGCGGATCGTGGCTTGCTATCCCAGGGCCGTCAAATGGCTCTTTTCGGCGGCCGGAGCTGCGATTCAGACCGAATCAGGTCAGACCGAATCAGGTCAGACCGAATCAGGTCAGACCGAATCAGGCGAAAGCGAATCAGGCCAAAGCGAATCACGCAAGAGCGATGCGAAGGAGCCTGTGTACATCGAGGTGCTCAACATGCGGACCGACACGGCCGATAGTGTTTGTGCCAAGCTTGGGATCGGGGCCAAAGAAACGGTCGAGGGTGCTCAGAGCCAGGCCACAGGAGTTTCGACATGATCGCTACGAATCGAGAGAGGCCACGGGTATTGCTCTACGAAGGTGCCGGCGCAGAGCCCATCGATGCGGCTTTGCGAAGGAGCATCGTTCCGAAGTTGCTCGACCGAGGCTATACCGTGACGCGGATTACCCAAAACGCCAATTTGGGGAATCTAGGGCATAACGAGTTGATCATCTTGGGCCGCTTTACGCGTCCTGCGGACTTCCAATCCGCCCAAGGGGACTTGAAAATCCACACCAGGGACGTGCGGGACGAGAGTTTGGAGAGTCTTATCGAGTACATCGACTCGATAGCCGACGGGGTGTCCGAAGCAAGACCGCATTGGAAGCCCTGGTTTCCGGTGATCGATTACGATCGATGCACCAACTGCATGCAATGCTTGAGTTTTTGTCTGTTCGATGTGTATGGGGTCAATCAGGCCAATCAGATCACCGTACAGAATCAGACCAACTGCAAAACCGATTGTCCGGCATGTTCTCGCGTGTGTCCTGAAGTCGCGATTTTGTTTCCGAAGTACAAAGCCGGTCCGATCAACGGAGACGAAGTCAACCAGGATGACGTGCGGCGAGAGGCGATGAAGGTCGACATCAGCGCGTTGCTCGGTGGAGACATCTACTCGATGCTCAAGGACCGCAGTGAGAAGGCCAAGTCGCGATTCTCCAAGGAGCGTGACGACGATCGCGCCTTGAAAGAGCGTCAGCGGTGCCTTGATAAACTCAAGACCAACATCGACGGCTTGGAGATCCCTGCGGAAGTGCTCTCGAGTTTGCCGAGTTTCGACCAGATCCAATCCAAGGCGCAGGCGGCCAAGCAGCGGGCCGAGCAAGCTCTTGCTGGGCAAGCACAGGCTAGTCAAGCACAAGTTGAAGTATCCCCCAAACCGGCAACATCCTAGTTCTCAGCAGGCAGACTTGACCATGGTCGCACGAATCGCAACACGCATGCTCAGAACCGTCGATACACGGTTGCTTTGGAAGTTCGCTTACAACTTTGGGTACAAGGGGATGCGATCGGTTCAGAAGTACAAGAAGCGGCTCAAGCAGGGGGTGCACTTCCCTCCATTTCTGTTTATTTCGGTGATCAATTCGTGCCAACTGCGATGCCAGGGTTGCTGGGTTGACGTCGCATCCCCTCGTCAGATGATCAGCAAGGAGGATCTCAATCGGATCATCACCGACGCGAAGAAGCACGGGAACAGTTATTTTGGGATTCTCGGTGGCGAGCCGTTCATGCATCCGGATTTGCTCGATGTGATCGAGTCGCACAAGGACTGTTACTTTCAGATATTCACCAATGGTCAGTTGATCACGGACAAGGTTGCGAGTCGGTTGCGTAAGGCGGGCAATGCCACGCCTTTGATCAGCATCGAAGGGACCGATATGATCAGCGACGAGCGTCGCGGAGCGAAGAATGTTTACGACAAGACGTTGTTGGGATTGCAGACGGCCGTCAAGCACAAGCTGATTGTCGGGGTCGCCACGAGCGTGTGCAAAACGAACTACGATTTGGTCAGCGAGGAGTGGCTCAAGAAGCTCATCGGCATGGGGGTCCATTATGCATGGTTCCATACGTATCGAGTTGTTGGACCCAAGCCCACGCCTGAATTGGCGTTGAGTCCCGAGCAGATCGTCCAGTTGCGTCGTTTCATCGTTCAGATGCGGACAAGGGTTCCGATCGGCATTGTCGAGCCTTATTGGGACGACCGTGGCGGAGCGCTTTGTCCGATGGCCACCGGTGTCAGTCACCACATCGGTCCATCGGGGGCGATCGAACCTTGTCCGATCATTCAATTTGCCAAAGAGAGCATTCACGACGGTCCGAGCATTTACCAGATCATGGCCAAGTCGGAGTTTTTGGATGATTTTCGCAAGACGTCGGCGGCTGCGACCCGAGGTTGCGTGGTGCTCGAGCGGCCCGATTTGGTCAAGCTTTTGGTTGAAAAACATTCTGCGGTCGACACCACGCAGCGCAAAACAGCGATGTTAGAATTAGAGGCTCTTGAATCGCGGACCAGCCAGCACCAGCCCGGGCAGGAGATCCCGGAAGAGAGTTGGATATACCGGTTCGCCAAGAAGCACTGGTATTTTGGTTTCGGTGCCTACACTTGATCCGTTTGTAAAGAACTCACTTATGCAATTGCCGATAATGACCTTACCCCGCGCCGTGCCCGTCCAGCGCGAGCGCAGGCCTAAAGAGAACATTCCGCAGACGCGACCCGAGAGAGAATCGGTGCGAACCAAACTTCGGCAGTACGTGATCGATGCGAAGTTGGTCGCTCCTTTATCGATTGCGGATCTGCGCAGGCATGCGGAGTTGTGCGTCGAGCAGCAGGGATTGGCCGCGATCTACACCGACTATGTCGGCGTGCTGCTCAACAGCGAGGTTTGGCGCGATCAGCTCGCGCGGGTTCCTTACCAAAGACGCCTGCTGTTGCTTCCCAAGTGCATGCGGATCGAGGACAAGTGCCCTGCTCCATTCGATGAGTTCGGGCTACTGTGCAAGCAGTGCGGCTTGTGCACCATCCAAGAGTTGCAAGAGGAAGCCGAGAGGCTCGGCTATGCGGTATTGGTCGCCGAGGGATCTGCCTTGGTCATGGCGATCATCGAGACTGGCAAGATCGATGCGATCGTAGGGGTCAGTTGCTTGAGCGTGTTGGAAAAAGCGTTTCCTTACATGGAGTCCGCAGCGATCCCTGGCGTCGCTATTCCATTGCTTCAGGATGACTGCAAGGACGTGACGGTCGACTTGGAGTGGATTTGGGAGACGATTCACTTGACCAGCGACGATGCGACCTATCGACTCAACCTTGATAGCCTGCGCGGGGAGGTCAAGGAGTGGTTTAACGACGAATCGCTCGAGGAGATCATGGGGCCAGCACCGACCCAGACCGAGCAGATCGCCAGGGCTTGGTTGGCCAAAAACGGCAAGCGATGGAGGCCGTTTTTGACCGCTTGTGTCTGGAAGTCGATGGTCGATGATCCGAACGTCACCGTACCGATATCGCTCAAGAAGTTGGCTGTCGCAGCCGAGTGTTTCCACAAGGCTTCGTTGGTTCATGACGACATCGAAGACGATGACGATTTGCGATATGGCGAGCCGACGCTCCATAGCCAAGAAGGGATCGCCGTAGCGCTGAACGTTGGCGATTTGCTCCTCGGAGATGGATACGCTTTGATCGCCGATTGCGGGTTGTCCGCTCAGCAGCGGATCGCGATCAGCAAGGTCGCTGCCTCCGGGCATCGGACCTTGTGTCTAGGTCAGGGCGCGGAGTTTCAGTGGGCCAAGTCCCCTGCCCCGTTGAGTTCGACTCAGGTGCTCGATATTTTCCGCAAGAAGACCTCAACGGCCTTCGAAGTGGCGCTTCAGTTTGGGGCCTTGGCCGCCGATTGCGACGAGGCCGTCTGTGGCATCATCAGTCGCTTTAGCGATGCGCTCGGGGTGGCTTACCAGATCCGAGATGACCTCGAGGACATGGTCAGCGGAGAGTCGCTCAGCGACTTGAAAGCCATGCGACCTTCGTTGCCTTTGGCGTTGCTTCATGAACGGGTCCGTGGAAATCCCCAACACCGAGAACTTGTCGATCGAGCTTGGAGAAAAGCATGTTCTGTCGACGAGCTCGAACAGGTCGAAAAATTATTTACCGAGTATCAGATTGGCGATCGATGCCGCGTCCTGCAGGAATCCTACAAGGAGGAAGCGATCCGGTGTTTGACCGAACTGGAGAACCCCAGTGTCAAGGGACTGTTGCGGCGAGTGATCAGCAAGATATTCACGGTGGAAGTGAAGGATTGGTGCAGTGAGTTTGAGACTAGAAATGCTGCAGGTCGCTCGCCTAGCCCCCAAGTTGCTCGGTGATGCGACCGAATTGGTCGCGAGTTTTCTCCGCTCGCAGCACCACCCGAGCGGTGGATTTTGTGATCGGGAGGGCAAGCCCGATTTGTACTATTCCACCTTTGGAATCGCCGGCTACATGGCCTTGCAGATGCCGCTGCCGGTCGAGGCGCTTGCGCGTTATTTGAATTCGCAGCATCGAAGAATCGAGGAGCTTAACCTCGTCGATCTTTCCTGTTTGGCCCGATGCTGGGCATTTCTGCCAAAGAGTTTATGGCCGGAGGATCTTCGGGATCGGACGATTGCTAGGCTCGAGTGCTTTCGGGCCCCCGACGGTGGGTTCTTTACCGAGTCGGGCGAGACCCACGGTTCCATGTACGGTTGCTATGTCGCTTTGGGTTTGGAGCACGACATCGGATATCGGATCGGTTCCCAAGACGAAATGCTCTCGTGCATCCGCAGTCGATTGGCACACGATGGAGGGTACTCCAATAGCCCCGATTTACCTTTTGGTCTAACACCGACGACGGCGGCAGCAGCTTCCTTGTTCCGTCATCTAGGGAGCGACGAGGGGAATCAAGTTCGGGATTGGTTGCTCTCGCAGATGCACCAAGACGGTGGATTTTGCGTCGGAGAGGGGATCGTCATGCCCGACCTATTGTCGACAGCTACCGCGTTGCATGCGCTCAGTACCACGTCGTTTGATCTCGGGCTCATCGCGGAGAAGAACCTGGATTACCTCGATACGCTTTGGACGGCGCGCGGTGGCTTTGTCGGGAGCTGGGAGGACGATGCGTTGGATATCGAATACACCTA